>JACCDY010428534.1_pt1 | contig 96544 bp, 91 predicted proteins | sample 7446391 | NCBI WGS metagenome assembly JACCDY01 (sample SAMN15323451, study PRJNA562643) | freshwater metagenome | isolation source: river surface water | place: USA:Blue River Watershed | collected 2017-08-18 | reverse complement strand
GAGGGCGAGTCCGAAGGCGGGCGCCTCACCGCGCCCATGCCGGGCAAGGTGGTGTCCTTCGCGGTCAAGGCCGGCGACGCGGTGCGCAAGGGCCAGCCCCTGGCGGTGATGGAGGCGATGAAGATGGAGCACACCATCGCCGCCCCGGCCGACGGCAAGGTGGTCGAATTGCTCTACGCCCCGGGCGACCAGGTGGCCGAGGGCGCCGAGCTCCTCAAGCTCGAGGCGGCCTGAGGGCAGGGGTTTCCCGGCGGCCGGCGCTGGCGCGCTGGCCGGCCAGCGACAATGGCCGTCATGCGCATCGTCTTCTGCTGCACCCATGTCGACCCCGCGCCCTGGGTGGAGGGGCTGCGCGCGGCCCTGCCCGAGGCGCAGGTGGAGGCCTGGGTGCCCGGCGCCCCGCAGGCCGACCATGCGGTGGTGTGGGCGCCGCCGCAGCAGTTCCTCGACGAGCAGCCCGCGCTCCAGACCCTGTTCAACACCGGCGCCGGTGTCGACGCGCTGCTGCGCATGCGCCTGCCGCCTCAGACTGCCATCGTCCGCCTCGATGACGCGGGCATGGCGGTGCAGATGGCCGAATACGTCTGCCAGGCCCTGGTGCGCCATGTGCGCGAGCTGGACGTCAACGAGGCCGACATGCGCGAAGGCCGCTGGGCCTTCCGCAAGCCCCGGCTGCGGGCCGACTTCCCGGTGGGCATCCTGGGCCTGGGGGTCCTGGGTAAGCGGGTGGCGCAGGCGGTGGCGCAGTTCGAATTTCCGGTCCGCGGCTGGAGCCGCAGCCCGCAGCAGCTGCCCGGCGTCGAGTGCTTCCACGGCCCCGAGGGGCTGGACGCCTTTCTCGCCGGCACCCGGGTGCTGGTCTGCCTGCTGCCCCTCACGCCCGAGACCGAGGGCATCCTGAACCGCCGGACCCTGGGCCGCCTGATGCCCGATGGCTATCTGATCAACGTCGCCCGCGGCGCGCACCTGGTCGAGGAGGACCTGCTGGCGCTGCTCGAGGAAGGCCGCCTTGCCGGCGCCACCCTTGACGTGTTCCGCCAGGAGCCGCTGCCGCCCGGCCACCCGTTCTGGGGCCACCCGAAACTCACCCTCACCCCCCACACCTCGGCCCGCACCCTGCGAGACACGACCATTACCCAGATCGCCGGCAAGATCCGCGCCCTGGGCCGGGGCGAGCCCGTCGCCGGCGTGGTCGACCGCGCCCGCGGATACTGAGCCCAGCGCCGTCCACTTTTCCAGAGAGCCGCCATGAACCTCCCCCGCAAAGTCAGCCTCGTCGACGTCGGCCCGCGCGACGGCCTGCAGAACGAAAAGCAGCCGGTGCCCACCGAAGTGAAGATCGGCCTGGTGCATCGCCTGCAGGACGCCGGCGTCAAGCACATCGAAGTGACCAGCTTCGTCAGCCCCAAGTGGGTGCCGCAGATGGCCGACAACACCGAGGTGATGGCTGGCCTCGAGCGTCGTCCCGGCGTCCTGTATTCGGTGCTCACGCCCAACATGAAGGGCTTCGAGGGTGCGCTCGCCAGCGGCGCCGGCGAGATCTCGGTCTTCGGCGCCGCCAGCGAGGCCTTCAGCCAGAAGAACATCAACTGCAGCATCGCCGAGAGCATCGAACGTTTCCAGCCCGTGGTCGAGGCCGCCCTGGCCCACGGCATGCGGGTGCGTGGCGCCATCTCCTGCACCGTGGGCTGCCCCTATGAGGGCGACATCGCCCCCGAGCGGGTCGAGCTGGTGGCCCGCCTCATGAAGGACATCGGCGTGCAGCACGTGGGCGTGTGCGACACCATCGGCGTGGGCACGCCCTTGAAGGTGCAGCGTGCGCTCGAGGCGGCACTGCGTCACTACGACATCGACCACGTCTTCGGCCACTTCCACGACACCTACGGCCAGGCCCTGGCCAACACCCTGGCGTCCCTCGAGATGGGCGTGTGGCAGTTCGACACCTCAGTGGCCGGCCTCGGCGGCTGCCCCTACGCCAAGGGCGCCACCGGCAACGTGGCGACCGAGGATGTGGTCTTCATGCTGCAGGGGCTGGGCATCGAGACCGGCATCGATCTCGACAAGCTGGTCGACGCGGGCGCCTACATCAGCGACTGCCTCGGGCGCAAGCCGCAGTCGCGCGCGGCCACCGCCATCCTGAACAAGCGCGCGGGCTGAAGGAGGCCTTCACGATGTGCGGCGCCGAACTCCAGTCCCTGCCCGAGGGCGTGCAGCGCGTCGCGCGCGCGCTCCAGGACCTGGGTCATCCCCACATGCCGGTGATGCTGGATGATGCGGCCCGCACCGCGCAGCAGGCGGCCGACGGCCTGGGCATCGCCCTGGGACAGATCGCCAAGAGCATCATCTTCCGCCGCAAGTCCGACGACGTGGCGGTGCTGGTCATCACCTCCGGCGACCGCCGGGTCGACGAGAAGAAGGTCGACGCCCTGGTGGGCAAGACCGGCCGCGCCGACGCCGACTTCGTGCGCGCGCGCACCGGCTTCGCCATCGGCGGCGTCTCGCCCCTGGGCCATGTGCAGCGGCCGGTGACCCTGATCGACCAGGACCTGTTCCGCTTCGAGGAGATCTGGGCCGCCGCGGGCCATCCCAACGGGGTGTTCCGCCTGCGCCCGCAGGACCTGCCCGGGCTCACCGGCGGCGCGCCGGTGGCCGACGTGGCCCAGGCGCCAGTATCTGCACCTGCACCTGCGTCTGTCCGCCCAGGGGAGGGCGCATGAGCCTCGCGCAGTTGCGTGTCCGTGCCCGGGCCGTGCTGCACGCCGAGGCGGGTGTGCCGGTGCCCTCACCCTGCATCTCGGTCTGCCGCATGGACACGGCCAGCGGCCTGTGCGCCGGCTGCCTGCGCAGCCTCGACGAGATCGCTGCCTGGTCCACCCTGCACGACGCCGCGCGCCGGGACGTCTGGTCCCGCATCGCGCAGCGGGCGGACCGCGGCCCGGCTCCGAACGACTGAGTGCCGCCACAGACCCTGCAGCCAAACTTCATCCATCCACGGAGCGCCTCCCTTGAAACGCATCACCTTCTGGCTCGATTTCATCTCGCCCTTCGCCTGCCTGGCCTTCGAGCGCCTGCCCCAGGCGCTCGAGGGCCTCAGCTGGCAGGTGGACTATCGCCCGGTGTTCCTCGGGCCCATCCTGCGGCACCACGGCCAGCTGGGACCGGCAGAGATTCCGGCCAAGCGCGACTGGACCTACCGCCAGGTTCTCTGGCTGGCCCGTCGCGAAGGCGTCCCGCTGCAGATGCCGGCCACCCACCCGTTCAACCCGCTGGGTGTGGCCCGTCTGGCGCTGGCCTGCGGGCAGGACGGCCTGATCAGCCGCCACGTGGCCGAGGCCTGCTTCCGCCATGTCTGGCGCGGCGGCGCCGATGCCGCCGACCCCCAGCGCCTGCAGCAGCTGGCCGAGGTCCTGAAGCCCGCCCGCGGACCCGGCGACGAGGCGGTGAAGACCGAACTCAAGGCCAACACCGAGGACGCGATCGCCCGCGGCCTGTTCGGCGTGCCCAGCTTCACCGTCGACGACAAGGTGTTCTGGGGCTTCGACGCCCTGCCCATGCTGCGCGCTTACCTGGAGGGCGACGCCTGGTTCGCATCCGGCGACTGGGAAACCGCCACGCAGCGGCCCTCGGGCCTGCGGCGCCAGGACTGAGCGGGGACCGCCGCGATGCGACCCGACACCGACCCCCCGGCACGCTGGCGCCAGGGCCTGGGCCTCACCGCCAGCCTGTTGGCGCTGTGGTTCGGCGTGAGCTTCGGCATTGCCTTCTTCGCGCGGGACCTGGCTTTCGACTTCTTCGGCTGGCCCTTCAGCTTCTGGGTCGGCGCCCAGGGGGCGCTGGTCGCCTACTGGTTCATCACCTGGATCTATGCGCGACGCATGAACCGGTTGGAGGCGCAAGCCGGCCTCCCGGAGGCAGGACGGCAGCCCTGAGGTGCCAGGCGCTTCGTCTCCCGCCGGTTTCGCAGCCCGGCTTCTTTTGCTGCGACGCGTCAAGAAAATTGACGCGATATGAAACGACGCCCTCGGGTTGCCACCTATTTCGTCAGAACTGTTTAAGTTTGACGCAAGCCCTGGTTGGTTTGGCGCAAGGGGGAGGTCAGAGGCGGATCGAACAATGGGTTTAAGCGCCACGTTCCGGCGCTGCACCTACAGGAGACAAATCCATGGCCAGTTCCGACGTCCGGCCGATGACCAACGAAGAGAAGAAGGTGATCTTCGCCTCTTCGCTGGGCACCGTGTTCGAGTGGTACGACTTTTACCTTTACGGCTCCCTCGCAGCGATCATCGCCAAGCAGTTCTTCTCGGGTCTGGACCCGAATGCGGCGTTCATCTTCGCGCTGCTGGCCTTCGCTGCCGGCTTCATCGTGCGGCCTTTCGGCGCGCTGGTGTTCGGCCGCCTGGGCGACATGATCGGTCGCAAATACACCTTTCTGGTGACCATTTTGATCATGGGTCTGTCCACCTTCATCGTGGGCATCCTGCCGTCTTACGCCAGCATCGGCGTGGCCGCTCCCGTGATCCTGATCGTGCTGCGCATGCTGCAGGGCCTGGCCCTGGGCGGTGAGTACGGCGGCGCCGCCACCTACGTGGCCGAGCACGCCCCCCAAGGTCGCCGCGGTGCCTACACCTCCTGGATCCAGACCACTGCGACGCTCGGCCTGTTCCTGTCGCTGATGGTCATTCTGGGTACCCGTACCGCCATCGGCGAGGCCGCCTTCGCCGATTGGGGCTGGCGCGTTCCCTTCATCGTGTCCATCCTGCTGCTGGGCATTTCCGTCTGGATCCGCCTGTCGATGAACGAATCGCCGGCCTTCCAGAAGATGAAGTCCGAGGGCAAGACCTCCAAGGCGCCCCTGTCTGAATCCTTCGGCCAGTGGAAGAACCTTAAGATCGTGCTGCTGGCCCTGTTCGGCCTGGTGGCCGGCCAGGCAGTGGTCTGGTACTCGGGTCAGTTCTATGCCCTGTTCTTCCTGACCTCGGTCCTGAAGGTCGACGGCGCGACCGCCAACATCCTGGTGGCCCTGTCGCTGATCCTCGGCACCCCCTTCTTCGTGGTCTTCGGCTCCCTGTCGGACAAGATCGGCCGCAAGCCCATCATCCTGGCGGGTCTGCTGCTGGCCGTGGTGACCTACTTCCCGCTGTTTGGCATGCTGACCAAGGCGGCCAACCCGGACCTGGCCGCTGCGCAAGCCAAGAACAAGATCGTGGTGACCGCTTCGGCCGGTGACTGTTCCTTCCAGGGCAACCCGGTGGCCCGCGAGATCGACTTCACCAAGTCCTGCGACATCGCCAAGCGCTTCCTGGCCCAGAACTCGGTCAGCTACGACAACGCGACCGTCGCTGAAGCCGGCCCGGCCAAGATCAAGATTGGCGACAAGGAGATCGTGGCGCCCGTCGGCAAGGTGGTGAACTCCAAGTTCGACGAAGACAGCACCAAGGCCATCGCCGCCTTCAAGAAGGAAGTCGTCGACGCCCTGAAGGAAGCTGGCTACCCGAGCAAGGCTGACCCGGCCAAGGTCGACCAGGTGACCATCGTGATCATCCTGACCATCCTGGTGATCTACGTGACCATGGTCTACGGTCCCATCGCCGCCATGCTGGTGGAGCTGTTCCCGACCCGGATCCGCTACACCTCGATGAGCCTGCCCTATCACATCGGCAACGGCTGGTTCGGCGGTCTGCTGCCCACCATCTCCTTCGCCATGGTGGCCCAGAACGGCGACATGTACTACGGCCTGTGGTACCCGATCGTGATCGCCGCGGTCACCTTCGTCATCGGCCTGCTCTTCGTGCGCGAGACCAAGGACGTGGACATCTACGCCCAGGACTAAACTCGGCTGAGGCAACTGCCTGAAACGCCGCCGGGGCTTTCGAGCCCCGGCGGCATTTTGGGGAGTCTTTTCAGACCTTATCCAACCGTTCCCATCCAGGAGAAAAGCATGTGGAAGATCATCGTGGGCTTCATCGTCTTCGCGGCGCTGGCCATGTTCGTCATCATCAAGGGCGGCAACAGCCTCGACATGAGCGGTGAGAAGCACGACGCCGGTGACGCCCATCCGGCCGCCTCTGCGCCGGCGGCCGCTGCCTCGGCGGCGCCTGCCGCCCCCGCGGCTTCCGGCGCCTCCGCCGCCAAGTAAGGGCCCGGGCCATCCGGCGCTCCGGGCCGCCTGGCGGAAAACCGCCCGCCGGCACGCAAAAAGGGGACAGGCCTGCCTGTCCCCTTTTCATTGGGGCCGAATCATCGGCGCCGCGTCATCGGCGCCGCGGCATTGAAGCCGCGAGGGCCCGGGCCTTTCAGCCGAAGACGAAGGCCGATAGCGTGGTCTCCATCACCCGGTCGGAAAAGACCTTGCGACCGGCGTCCTGGCCGGCGGCGCCTGCGACCGTCATGAGGGGCAGCAGGTGCTCCTCGGCGCGCGGCGGGTGGCAGTGCCGGGCGTGGGGCGCCTGCTCCCAGTGGGCCAGGCGCTGATCGCGTTCCCCGGGCGCGGCCTTGACGGTCTCGGTGAGCCAGGCGTCGAAGACGTCGGAGACCGGCCCGTAGCGCGGGTCGCCGTAGCCGCGCATGTTGTGGAAGCTCATGCCGCTGCCGATGATCAGGACGTCCTCGTCCCGCAGCGCCTGCAGCGCGCGGCCGACCTCGAGGTGCTGCACCGGGTCCAGCGAGTCATTGAGCGAGAGCTGCACCACCGGGATGTCGGCCTCCGGAAAGACCAGCTTGAGCGGAATGAACATCCCGTGGTCGAAGCCGCGCTCGGCGTCCGCGCCACTGGCGATGCCCGCGGCGCGCAGCGTCTCCACGATCTGCTTGGCCAGCGCCGGCGCGCCCGGGGCCGGGTAGGTCAGCTGGTAGGTGTGGGGCGGGAAGCCGTAGTAGTCGTAGATCAGCCCGGGCTGGACGCCGCTGGTCACGGTGACGTCCTTCGTCAGCCAGTGCGCGGACACCAGGACGATCGCCTTGGGCTTGCGGGGCAGGGTGGCCGCGACGTTGCGCAGGAAGTCGGCCATGCGGTCCCAGGCGTCGGGCGGGTTCCAGTCCATGAAGAAGCAGGGGCCGCCGCCGTGGGGAAGGAACCAGGTGGGCATCCGGGGGCTGGCGTGTGCGGGGTCGTGGGCCATGAGGTGCTGCTTTCAGAGTCGGGGAGGGGCGCCCGAGCGGGATCGCGCCTGGGGCCTATTGTCGCGGGTCGGGGGGCGCTGGCCCCCGGGACGAGGGATTGACCCGCGCCCGACCTCGGGGTCGGGCAGTCCCTAGAATGTTTGGCCTTCAGGCCCCACAACCCGAGAAGTACCTTCCATGACCCAGGGATTGATCCGCATCCGCGGCGCGAGGCAGCACAACCTCAAGAACCTCGACCTCGACCTGCGCACCGGCGAGCTCACCGTGGTCACCGGCCCCAGCGGCTCGGGCAAGTCCAGCCTGGTGTTCGACACGCTCTACGCCGAGGGCCAGCGCCGCTACGTGGAGACCTTCTCCGCCTACGCCCGCCAGTTCCTGGACCGCATGGACAAGCCCGCGGTCGACCGGGTGGACGGCGTGCCGCCGGCCATCGCCATCGACCAGACCAACCCGGTGCGTTCCTCGCGGTCCACCGTGGGCACGATGACGGAGCTGAACGACCACCTCAAGCTCCTCTTCGCCCGCGCCGCGCAGCTTTATGACCGGCAGACCGCGCAGGCGGTGCGCCACGACACCCCCGAGACCATCTACGCCGAGTTGATGGCGCGCACGAAGGACCAGGATCCGCGCCTGGTGGTCACCTTCCCGGTCGAACTGCCCGCGTCCACCACCCCCGAGGAGGTGGAGCAGTGGCTGGCCGCCAGCGGCTTCACCCGGGTGCAGGCGCAGCGCGAGGTGGGCACGCCCACTGGCCCCCGGAAAGTCCTGGACGTGGTGGCCGACCGCTTCCGCATCCAGGGCGTGGAGAAGGTGCGCGCGATCGAGGCGATCGAGATCGCCCTCAAGCGCGGCGCGGGTCGCCTCTCGGTCTACGCCCAAACGGGCGAGGATTCACAAGGCGAGCCTGCCTTCGATACCTGGAAGTTCTCCACCGGCCTGCACTGCCCGGACAGCGACATCCGCTATGCCGACCCGGTGCCCTCGATGTTCTCCTTCAACAGCGCGGTCGGCGCCTGCGAGGCCTGCCGGGGCTTCGGCCGGGTGATCGGGGTGGACTGGGGCCTGGTCTTCCCCAACGAGAAGCTCACCCTGCGCGCCGGCGTGGTGAAACCGATCCAGACCCCCGCCTGGGCCGAGTGCCAGGACGACCTGATGCGCCATGCCGAGACCGCCGGCATTCCCCGCGATACCCCCTGGTACAAGCTCACCCCCGAGCAGAAGGCCTGGGTGATCGAAGGCACGCCCAGCTTCAAGGAGGGCCAGTGGAACAAGCAGTGGTACGGCATCCGCCGCTTCTTCAAGTACCTGGAGAGCAAGGCCTACAAGATGCACATTCGGGTGCTGCTGTCCAAGTACCGCAGCTACACCCCCTGCGGCGACTGCGGCGGGGCGCGCCTGAAGACTGAGAGCCTGCTGTGGCGCCTGGGCTCGCGCGAGGACGCCGACGCGGTGCTCGCCCCCGAAAAGCGCTTCCTGCCGGTGGGCACCGACTGGACCCGCGCGCAGCTGGAGCGCCTGCCCGGCCTCTCGCTGCACGACCTGATGCTGATGCCGATCGACCGGCTGCGCGCCTTCTTCCAGCGCCTGGCCCTGCCGGCCGGCGAGGACGCGCAGGCGCTCAAGCTCCTGTTCGAGGAGATCAACACACGCCTCAAGTACCTGGTGGACGTGGGCATCGGCTATCTCACTCTCGACCGCCAGAGCCGCACGCTCTCGGGCGGCGAGGTGCAGCGCATCAACCTGACCACCGCCCTGGGCACCTCGCTGGTCAACACGCTCTTCGTGCTCGACGAGCCCAGCATCGGATTGCACCCGCGCGACATCCACCGCATCACCGAGGCCATGGGCCGGCTGCGCGACGCCGGCAACACCCTGGTGGTGGTGGAGCATGACCCGGCGGTCATGCTGGCGGCCGACCGCGTCATCGACATGGGGCCGGCGCCAGGCGAGAAGGGCGGCCAGATCGTCTTCGACGGCACGGTGCCCGAGCTGCGCAAGGCCGACACCCTGACCGGCGCCTACCTGGGTGGCCGCAAGCAGGTGGGCATGGGCTTCAAGCGCGCCGTCACCGACGCCACCCCGCGCCTGGTGCTGGAAGGCGCCAGGGAGCACAACCTGCAGGACCTGTCGGTCGAATTCCCGCTGCAGCGCCTGGTGGTGGTCACCGGCGTCTCCGGCTCGGGCAAGTCCACCCTGGTGCAGGACATCCTGGCGCCCGCGCTGCTGCGCCAGTTCGGCAAGGCCACCGAGACCCCGGGCCGGCACGACCGCCTGCTGGGGGCCGACCACATCAGCGACGTCGTCTTCGTCGACCAGTCCCCCATCGGCAAGACCGCGCGTTCCAATCCGGTGAGCTACGTGGGCGCCTGGGACGCGATCCGCGAGATCTTCGCCACCTCGGCGCTGGCGCGCCAGCGGGGCTACACCGGCTCCAAGTTCAGCTTCAACAGCGGCGACGGCCGCTGCCCCACCTGCGGCGGCTCCGGCTTCGAGCATGTGGAGATGCAGTTCCTCTCCGACGTCTACCTGCGCTGCCCCGACTGCGACGGCAAGCGCTACCGGCCGGAAATCCTCGAAGTGACCATCGAGCGCCAGGCCCTGGGCGACCTGCGCCCGCGCGCGCTGACGGTGGCCGACGTGCTCGAGCTCACCGTGAGCGAGGCGGTGCAGCTGTTCGCGCATGACCGCGAGGTGCTGCGCGCGCTGCAGCCCATCGTGGACGTGGGCCTGGAGTACGTGAAGCTGGGGCAGCCGGTGCCCACGCTCTCGGGCGGCGAATCGCAGCGCCTCAAGCTCGCCGGCTTCCTGGCCGAGGCAGCGGGACGCCGCAGCAACCAGCCCCTGGCCACCAAGGGCACGCTGTTCCTGTTCGACGAGCCCACCACCGGCCTGCACTTCGACGACATCGCCAAGCTGATGCGGGCGCTGCGCAAGCTCCTGGAGGCCGGCCACTCGCTGGTGGTGATCGAGCACAACCTGGACGTGATCCGCGCCGCCGACTGGCTGATCGACCTCGGCCCCGAGGGCGGCGACGCCGGCGGCCTGCTGGTGGCCGAAGGCCCGCCCGAGGAGGTGAAGAAGCACCCCAGCTCGCACACCGCTCGCGCCCTGCGTGACTACGACCAGGCCCTGGGCGAGGGCGCGGTGGTGGCCCAGGAGGGCCGGCCGCTGCAGGCGGTGGTGCGCGAGCGGCGCGCCGAGGCGATCGAGATCATCAACGCCCGCGAGCACAACCTGAAGTCGCTCTCGGTCAACATCCCGCACGGCAAGTTCAGCGTGGTGACGGGCGTTTCGGGCTCCGGCAAGTCGACGCTGGCCTTCGACATCCTGTTCAACGAGGGCCAGCGCCGCTACCTCGAGTCCCTCAACGCCTATGCCCGCAGCATCGTGCAGCCGGCCGGCCGGCCCGAGGTGGACGCGGTCTACGGCATTCCGCCCACGGTGGCCATCGAGCAGCGCCTCTCGCGTGGCGGCCGCAAGTCCACGGTGGGCACCACCACCGAGGTCTGGCACTTCCTGCGTCTGCTGTACGTGAAGCTGGGCATCCAGCACTGCGTGAAGGACGGCGCCGAGGTGCGCCCGCAGACGCCGGACAGCATCGCCGCGCAGATCATGAAGCGCTTCCGCAGCCAGCACGTCGGCCTGCTCGCGCCCCTGGTGGTGAACCGCAAGGGCGTCTACACCGAGCTGGCCGACTGGGCCCGCGCCCGGCGCTACACCCACCTGCGGGTGGACGGTGACTTCCTGCCCACCACCGGCTTCCCGCGCATCGACCGCTTCAAGGAGCACACCATCGAGCTGCCGGTGGGCGACGTGAAGGTGGGGCCGGACACCGAGGCGCAGCTGCGCGAGCACATCGCCGTCGCCCTGGAGCATGGCAAGGGCGTGCTGCACCTGCTGGCGCCGCTGGACGGCCTGCGCGAGGCCATGGAGCTGGGCGTTGGCCGCCACCACCACATCGGTCAGGTGGAGGTGTTCTCGGTGCGCCGCGCCTGCCCGGTGTGCAGCACCTCGTATGCCGAACTGGACCCACGCCTGTTCTCCTACAACAGCAAGCATGGCTGGTGCCCGGACTGCGTGGGCACCGGCGTCAAGCTGACCCGCGAGCAGCGCAAGGCGCTGGACGACTCGGTCATGGACGACGACAACAAGGGCCGCGAGCAGACCTTCGCCGAGGCCGAGGTCGAGGACGTGAGCGATGAGACCTGCCCCAGCTGCGAGGGCAGCCGGCTCAACGCCCAGGCCCGCGCGGTGAAGTTCAACCAGGTGGGCATCGCCGACGTCGCGGCCCTGTCGGTCACCGACCTGCGCCGCTGGGTCGAGACGCTGCAAGTCGAGGGCGCGCTGGCGGTGCGCGAGCAGGGCATCGCCCGTGACCTGATTCCCGAGATCAGGAGCCGTCTGGAGTTCCTGGAGGAAGTGGGCCTGGGTTACCTCACCCTGGACCGCGGCGCCCCCACGCTCTCGGGCGGCGAGGCCCAGCGCATTCGCCTGGCGGCGCAACTGGGCTCCAACCTGCAGGGCGTGTGCTACGTGCTGGACGAACCCACCATCGGCCTGCATGCCCGCGACAACCAGATCCTGCTCAACGCCCTGCACAAGCTCGGCGACAAGGGCAACACCCTGGTGGTCGTCGAGCACGACGAGGACACCATCCGCCGCGCCGACCATGTGATCGACATCGGCCCCAGCGCCGGCAAGCGCGGCGGCAAGGTGGTCGCCCAGGGTTCGGTGGCCGAAGTGACCGCGAATGCCGATTCGCTCACCGGCCGCTACCTGCTGCACGCGATGAAGCACCCGCTCAAACCCCGGCGCGGCGCGGGCGAGCAGTGGCTGCAGCTGCGCGGCGCTGAACTCCACAACCTGGACGCGGTCGACGTGGACGTGCCGCTGCAGCGCCTGGTGGTGGTCACCGGCGTCTCCGGCTCGGGCAAGTCCACCCTGGCGCGCGACGTGCTGCTGGAGAACGTGCAGCGCGGCGTCGAGAAGCGGTCCACCAAGGCCGGCCGCGAGGCCGACGACGCCGGCCGTCACCCGGACTGGGTGGACTGCCGTTCGCTCACCGGCTACCAGGTGATCGACCGGGTGCTGGAGGTCGACCAGACCCCGATCGGCAAGACCCCGCGCTCCTGCCCGGCCACCTACATCGGTTTCTGGGACACGGTGCGCAAGCTCTTCGCCGACACCCTGGAGGCCAAGGCCCGCGGCTACGGCCCGGGGCGCTTCTCCTTCAACACCGGCGAAGGGCGCTGCCCCACCTGCGAGGGCCAGGGCATGCGCACCATTGCCATGAGCTTCCTGCCGGACGTGAAGGTGCTGTGCGAGTCCTGCCACGGCGCGCGCTTCAACCCCGAGACCCTGGCCGTCACCTGGCGCGGCAAGAGCATCGGCGACGTGCTGCAGATGGAGGTGGACGAGGCGGTGGAGTTCTTCGCCTCCATGCCCACCATCAGCCACCCGCTGCAGCTGCTGAAGGACGTGGGCCTGGGCTACCTCACCCTGGGCCAGCCCTCGCCCACGCTCTCGGGCGGCGAGGCGCAGCGGATCAAGCTGGTGACCGAACTCTCCAAGGTGCGTGACGACGTGACGCGCCGGGGCCAGAAGGCGCCGCACACGCTCTATGTGCTGGACGAGCCGACGGTGGGCCTGCACATGGCCGACGTGGAAAAGCTGATTCGCGTGCTGCACCGGCTGGTGGACGGCGGCCACAGCGTGGTCGTGATCGAGCACGACCTCGACCTGATCGCCGAGGCCGACTGGATCGTCGACCTGGGCCCCGAGGGCGGCGACGCCGGCGGCCGGGTGGTGGCCAGCGCGCCGCCGGAGGAGGTGGTGCGCCTGGGCACCCACACCGGGCAGGCGCTGGCGCCGGTGCTGGCGCGGGTGTGAACTGAAAAGGCGCTGAGCGGCCTCAGCGCGCGGCCAGCAGGGCCTGCGCCATCTCGGCGAAGCCCGCGCCCCGCTCGCTGGGCGCGACGTAGCGGGGCAGGTGCGTGAGCTGCGGCACGAAGCGGGCGATGTTGGCCACGCCCACCGACTGCGCGAAGCGCTCGAACATGCGCTGGTCGTTGGTCGAGTCGCCGATGTAGGCCCAGTCGGCGATCTCGGCGTCAAGCTCCCGTCCCGCCAGCTCGCGCAGGATCCAGCGCGCGCCGGCCCACTTGTCGTGGTCGCCGTACCAGCCGTTGATGTGGATGGAGCTCACGGTGGCCGTCATGCCGGCCTCCCGCATGATCGCCACCGCCTGCGCGATGCCCTCCGGCGGCAGGTGGGTGAACTCGCTGTGGTCGATCGCGATGTCGGTCTCGCGGCCCGGGCTGTCCTGGGCCAGCGTGGCCCCCGGCACCTCGGCCACGATGCGCCGGGCCACGGCCTGCATGCGGGCGAAGTTGCGGTCGCGGGTGGCCGCATCCTGCTGGTAGATCTTGCGCAGCCCCCCGGGCCCGGGCAGCAGGGCCACCGCGCCGTTCTCGGCCACGATGGCGTCCACCGGCCACTGCGTGGCGAAGGGCACGCTCCAGCCCACCGGCCGGCCCGTCACCGGGATCACCGGCAGGCCGGCGGCCTTGAGCGCGGCGAGCGCCTGCAGCGCGTCGGGCGTGATCGCGCCCTCGGTGGTGAGGGTGTCGTCGATGTCGGTGAACACGCCCCGCACGCGGCGGCGGTCCTCCAGGGGCCACGACGACAGCGGCTGCATCAACGGCCTCAGCTGCCCTGGAGCGCCAGCCCCGCGTGCTCGCGCAGCGGGTGGAAGTGGATCTTGGGGAAGCGCTCCTGCGCCAGCCGCACGTCGTAGGGCGAGGTGCACAGGTAGGCCAGGGCGTCGGCCGCGTCCTTGGCCATGCGCTGGGGGTAGGCGTCCATGAAGGCGCGCAGTTCCTCGGGCGTGTCCGCGGTGATCCAGCGGGCGCCGGTGTAGGGGCAGCCCTCGAGGCGGATGTCGGCGTCGTACTCGGTGAGCAGCCGGTGCTGCACCACGTCGAACTGCAGCTGGCCCACCGCGCCGAGCAGCATCGCGCCGCCGGCCTCAGGCTTGAAGACCTGGATCGCGCCTTCCTCGCCGAGCTGGGCCAGGCCCTGCTGCAGCTGCTTGGTGCGCAGCGGGTTCCGCAGCAGCACGGTCATGAACAGCTCGGGCGCGAAGAAGGGCAGGCCGGTGAACTGCAGGTTGGCGCCGTCGGTGATGGTGTCGCCCAGCTGCACGCCGCCATGGGTGGTGAAGCCGATGATGTCGCCGGCATAGGCCTCGTCCACCGCCTCGCGGCGCTGCGAGAGGAAGGTCACCACCGAGGTGGGTCGCAGCTCCTTGCCGGTGCGCTGCACCTTGAGCTTCATGCCCGGGGTGTACTTGCCCGAGGCCATGCGCACGAAGGCGATGCGGTCCCGGTGGTTGGCGTCCATGTTGGCCTGCACCTTGAACACCACGCCGGAGAACGCGTCGTCCTCGGGGTGGATGGTCTTTTCCTGCAGCTGCCTGTTCACCAGCAGCGAGCTCTTGCGGACCTGGGGCGCGGGCGCGAGGTCGACCAGGGCGTCGAGCACCTCCATCACCCCGAAGTTGTTCACGCCGGAGCCGAAAAAGACGGGCGTCTGCCGGCCTTCGAGGAAGGCCTGGTGGTCCCAGGCGGGGGAGGCGCCGACGGCCAGCTCCATGCTCTCGGCGGCGGCGTCGTACTCGTCACCAAAGCGGGCCTTGAGCGTGGCGGCGTCGGCCAGCGGAATCGTCTCGAAGTCCTGCGGACGGCGCTCGCTGCCGGACTCGAACACCGTCATCGCCTCGGTGCGCAGGTTCATGATGCCGCCGAACAGCTTGCCCTTGCCCACCGGCCAGGTCATGGGCACGCAGGGCATGCCCAATTCACGCTCGACCTCGTCGAGGATGTCCAGGGGCTCGCGCACCTCGCGGTCCATCTTGTTCACGAAGGTGATGATGGGCGTGTTGCGCTGGCGGCAGACCTCGATCAGGCGGCGCGTCTGTGCCTCCACGCCGTTGGCCGCATCGATCACCATCAGGGCCGAATCGACCGCGGTCAGCACCCGGTAGGTGTCTTCCGAGAAGTCCTTGTGGCCGGGGGTGTCCAGCAGGTTGATCACATGGTCCCGGTACAGCATCTGCATCACCGAGGAGGCCACCGAGATGCCGCGCTGCTTCTCGATCTCCATCCAGTCGGAGGTGGCGTGGCGCGAGGCCTTGCGCGCCTTCACGCTGCCGGCGATCTGGATCGCGCCGGAGAACAGCAGCAGCTTTTCCGTCAGCGTGGTCTTGCCCGCGTCGGGGTGGGAAATGATGGCGAAGGTGCGGCGACGCCGGGTCTCGGCGGCGTAGGGGGAGGCGGACACAGGAAAGAAACTCCGTCGGAACGGCGGGCTGCCGGTGGGCCGCAGGGTCGGGCGGCCGGACCCCGTATTGTCTCCGAAGGAGGGGGCTGCCTGCTCAGCGCCAGGGCGTGAGCACCCGGGCCAGTTCCGCCGGAGTGGCCACCGCCAGCTGGTCGAAGCCGCAGTCCCGCGCCGGCTTGTCGCTGCGCCAGCGCTGGAAGACGGTGGCCTCGCGGAAGGCGGGGCCCTGCAGGTGCTCGTAGCGCACCTCGCACACCCGCTCGGGCCGCAGCGGCTCCCAGCGCAGGGCCTTTTCCACCTGCCAGGCGCCGGGGGCCTCGGGGTCTGCCACCTGGTCGCGCCAGGGGTGGTCCGCGCGCGCGTTCTCGCGCAGCGGCGCCAGTTCGGCCACCAGGGCGCGCCGCATCTCCACGGTGAAGGTGGAGGCGGTGCCCACGCGCTGGAGCGTGCCGTCCGCGTCGTACAGGCCCAGGAGCAGCGAGCCGATCGCCTCCTGGCGGTCGGTGTGCCAGTGGAAGCCGGCCACCACGCAGTCGGCCGTGTGCGCGGTCTTGACCTTGAAGTGCCCGCGCTTGCCGGGCTGGTAGGGGCCGTTGGCGGGCTTGGCGATCACGCCGTCCAGCCCCTTGCCCTGGAAGCGTTGCAGCCAGTCCTGCGCCAGCGCCCGGTCGGCCGTCTGGGGGGACAGATGCAGCGGGGCCTGGGCCTCTCCCAGCAGCCGCTCGAGCCGGCCGCGCCGCTCGGCGAGGGGCAGGGCCAGGGTGCTGCGGCCGCCGGCGGCCAGCAGGTCGAAGGCGACGAAGGCCGAGGGGGTCTTGCGGGCGAGGAAGCCGATCACCGCCTGGGGCACCTCGATGCGCTTGGCCAGGGCCAGGGCGTCCAGGCCGTCTTCGCCGTGGACGACGATCTCGCCGTCCAGGATGCAGCCCTTGGGCAGTTGCTCGACCAGCGCCTTCTCCAGTTCGGGGAAGCGGTGGTTCAGGGGCTTGCCGTCACGCCCCTGCATCACCACGCCCTCGGGCGTGCGGAAGATCAGGGCGCGCAGGCCGTCCCATTTGGGTTCAAACAGGAAGCCCTCGCCTTCGGGCAGCGTCAGGGCCACCTTGGCGAGCATGGGGTCGATCGGGGATACGGGCATGTTCGGGGTCATCCGGGGGTTGTACCACCCGCCAGCCCGGCGCCCGCCCCGGCTGCACAGGCAAGGCCCCGGCGACGGCAGGAAACCGGACCCTGCCCCTATAATTGCGGCCATCCCGAGGAGCGTTGCAGCACACCACGTGCGAGGCTCGGGCTTCATCCCGCAACGACGCTCACCCACTGTGTCCGTGTGGTGAGCCCCCAACCCGGTGCCTCCCAGGCCGCAGTGGATTTCCGGTCCACCCACCTGAATCTGGAGCACGCATGAACGCCATCCTCAAGCCTGTCGCCACCGCCGACTGCGCCATCGCCGACCTGTCCCTGGCCGACTGGGGCCGCAAGGAAATCAAGATCGCCGAGACCGAAATGCCCGGTCTCATGGCCATCCGCGAAGAATTCGCCGCCAAGCAGCCGCTCAAGGGCGCCCGCATCACCGGCTCGCTGCACATGACCATCCAGACGGCGGTGCTGATCGAGACCCTGCAGGCCCTGGGCGCGGACGTGCGCTGGGCTTCCTGCAACATCTTCTCCACCCAGGACCACGCCGCCGCGGCCATCGCCGCCAAGGGCACCCCGGTGTTCGCCATCAAGGGCGAGTCGCTGGAGGACTACTGGAACTACACCCACAGCATCTTCGAGTTCGGCCCCAAGGGCTCGGCCACCGAAGGCCCCAACATGATCCTGGACGACGGCGGCGACGCCACCATGCTCATGCACCTGGGCAAGAAGGCCGAGAAGGACGCCTCCGTCCTGGCCAACCCCACCAGCGAAGAAGAGCGCATCGTCTTCGCCTCGATCAAGGCCAAGCTGGCCGTCGACCCGACCTGGTACAGCCGCAAGAGCGCCCAGATCATCGGCGTGACCGAAGAGACCACCACCGGCGTGCACCGCCTGAACGAGATGTCCGCCAAGGGCACGCTGATGTTCCGCGCGATCAACGTCAACGACTCGGTCACCAAGAGCAAGTTCGACAACCTGTACGGCTGCCGCGAGTCCCTGGTGGACGGCATCAAGCGCGCCACCGACGTGATGATCGCCGGCAAGGTCGCCGTGGTCGCCGGCTACGGTGACGTGGGCAAGGGCAGCGCCCAGGCCCTGCGCGCCCTGTCCGCCCAGGTCTGGGTGACCGAGATCGACCCGATCAACGCCCTGCAGGCCGCGATGGAGGGCTTCCGCGTGGTGACCATGGACTGGGCCGCCGACAAGGCCGACATCTTCGTCACCGCCACCGGCAACAAGTCGGTCATCACCTTCGAGCACATGGCCAGGATGAAGGACCAGGCCATCGTCTGCAACATCGGTCACTTCGACAACGAGATCGATGTCGCCGAGCTCGAGGCCAAGTGCCAGTGGGAAGAGATCAAGCCCCAGGTCGACCACGTCATCTTCCAGGATGGCAAGCGCATCATCCTGCTGGCCAAGGGCCGCCTGGTGAACCTGGGCTGCGGCACCGGCCACCCCAGCTTCGTGATGTCCTCCTCGTTCGCGAACCAGACGATCGCCCAGATCGAGCTGTTCTGCCACCAGGAAGGCTACGACGTGGGCAAGGTCTACACCCTGCCCAAGCACCTGGACGAGAAGGTCGCCCGTCTGCACCTGAAGAAGATCGGCGCGCAGCTCACCGAGCTGTCCGACGAGCAGGCCGGCTACATCGGCGTGCCCAAGCAGGGCCCGTACAAGCCGGACACCTACCGCTACTGATGCCCGATGGGGCTGCGCCCCATGCGCGCTGACCAATTGCTCGTCGACCGCGGCCTTGCGACCTCGCGCTCGCAGGCCCAGCGGCTCATTGCCGCCGGCGTCCGCTGGCTGGGGCCGCGTGGCTGGCAGCCTGTGGCCAAAAACGGCGACGAGCTGCCCGCGCAAGCCGAGATCGAGCTGCTCGACGCCGCCGAGGCGCGCTATGTCTCCCGGGGCGGCCTGAAGCTCGAAGGCGCGCTGCGCGAGGCGGGCGTGGGTCCGGCGGGGCGCGACTGCCTCGACGTCGGCCAGTCCACCGGCGGCTTCACCGACTGCCTGCTGCAGGCCGGCGCCGCCCGCGTGGTGGGCGTGGATGTGGGCCATGGCCAGTTGCACGCACGCATCCGCTCCGACACGCGGGTCACGGCGCTGGAAGGCGTCAATGCCCGCCAGTTGCAGGCCGGCGACCTGCCGGTTTCGGCCTACGGGCTGGTGACGGGTGACCTGTCCTTCATCTCGCTCACCCTGGTGCTGCCGGCGCTCGCGCCCCTCCTGGCACCGGAAGGCGATTTGCTGATGCTGGTCAAGCCGCAGTTCGAGCTGCAGCCGGGGCAGGTGGGCAAGGGCGGCATCGTGCGCGACGCGTCGCTGTACGCTGAGGTCGAGGCCCGTTTGCGGGCGGCCTGCGAGGCCTGTGGCCTCACGGTGCAGCGCTGGCTGGACAGTCCGATCACCGGCGGCGACGGCAATCGCGAGTTTTTCATTCACGCCCGGCCGCGTCTTGCGGCCCGGCCCTGAGTCACATACAAGAACACCGGCAAGGAGCCGCTCATGGTTCAGAACATGGTTCCCATCAGCCTCGAATTCTTCCCGCCCAAGACGCCCGAGGGCGCCGCCAAGCTGCGCGCCGCGCGCCAGAAGCTTTACGCGCTCGAGCCCGAGTTCTGCTCGGTCACCTTCGGAGCCGGCGGCTCCACCCAGGACGGCACCCTGCAGTCGGTGGTCGAGATCATGGGCGAGGGCATGCCCGCGGCGCCGCACCTGTCCTGCATCGGCCAGACCCGCGAGAGCATCCGCGAGCGCCTGTCGGCCTACCGGGCGGCCGGGGTGAAGCGCATCGTCGCCCTGCGCGGCGACCTGCCCAGTGGCTACGGCATGGGCGGCGAGTTCCGCTACGCCAGCGACCTGGTCGCCTTCATCCGGGCCGAGACCGGAGACCATTTCCATCTGGAGGTGGCCGCCTACCCGGAGACCCACCCGCAGGCGCGCTCGCCGCAATCGGACCTGGAGGCCTTCGCCGCCAAGGTGAAGGCCGGCGCGGACTCGGGCATCACACAGTACTTCTTCAACAGCGACGCCTACTTCCGCTACGTGGATGACCTGCACAAGCTCGGCGTCGACGTGCCGGTGGTGCCCGGCATCATGCCGATTACCAGCAGCACACAGCTGATGCGGTTCTCGGATGCCTGCGGCGCCGAGATCCCGCGCTGGATCCGGCTGCGCCTGCAGGCCTTCGGCGACGACACGGCCTCCATCAAGGCCTTCGGCCTGGACGTGGTGGCCGACCTGTGCGAGCAGCTGGTGAACGCTGGCGTGCCGGGGCTGCACTTCTACACGATGAACCAGGCCGAGGCGGTGCTCGGCCTGCATGCCCGGCTTCGCTCGCGCTGACCCTGGCGCGGCAAAGCCCATGCCGCGCTCCGGCTTCCGTCGCTCGAGCTGCCCTGCCGCGTCTCGATGGGCCAGAATCGGCCCATGCCCCATGACGTCACCCTGATTGCGACCATCGCTGCGGGTTTCGCGCTGGCCCTGGTGCTCGGATTCTTCGCCGTGCGCCTTCGGCTGCCGCCCCTGGTGGGCTACCTGGTGGCCGGCATCCTGATCGGCCCGGCCACCCCGGGCTTCGTCGCCGACGTGGGCCTGGCCAGCCAGCTCGCCGAGATCGGCGTGATGCTGCTGATGTTCGGCGTGGGTCTTCATTTCTCGCTCGACGACCTGATGGCGGTCAAGCGCATCGCGGTGCCCGGGGCCATCTTCCAGATCGTGGTCGCGACCGTGATGGGCCTCGCCGCGGCGATGTCCTGGGGCTGGGATCTGGTGCCCGCCGTCGTCCTCGGGTTGTGCCTGTCGGTCGCCAGCACCGTCGTTTTGCTGCGTGCGCTGGAGGGGCGGGGCCTGCTCGATTCCGTCAACGGCCAGATCGCGGTGGGCTGGCTGATCGTCGAGGACCTGGTGATGGTGATGGTGCTGGTCCTGCTGCCGGCGCTGGCCGGCTTGCTCGCGGCAGGCGGCGGCGCCGGCGCCGCGCAGGGGGCGGCGGGTCCGCCCGTCTGGCAGGCCCTGGCACTGACGCTGGCCAAGGTGGCCGCCTTCATCGCGCTGATGCTGCTGGTGGGCCGCCGCGTGCTGCCGCGGGTGTTCTGGTGGATCGCGCGCACCGGCTCGCGTGAGCTCTTCACCCTGAGCGTGGTGTCTGCCGCGGTCGGCGTGGCCTTCGGCGCCGCCAAGCTGTTTGACGTCTCCTTCGCGCTGGGCGCCTTCTTCGCCGGCATGATGATGCGCGAGTCCGAGTTCAGCCACCGCGCCGCCAGCGAGTCGCTGCCGCTGCGGGACGCGTTTGCCGTCCTGTTCTTCGTCTCGGTGGGCATGCTGTTCGACCCGTCGGTGGTGTGGGCCGAACCGCTCAAGCTGCTGGTGGTGGTCTGCATCGTGCTGGTGGGCAAGACCCTGGCCGCGATTGCGCTGGTGCTGCTGTTCCGCTACCCGCTCAACACCGCGCTCACCGTCGGCGCCAGCCTGGCGCAGATCGGCGAGTTTTCCTTCATCCTGGCCGGCCTCGGGGTGGCGCTCGGGCTCATGCCTGCCCAGGGCCAGAGCCTGGTCCTGGCCGCAGCGCTGATCTCGATCGCCGCCAACTCCGCGCTTTTCGCCGCGGTCGATCCCCTGCGGCGCTGGGTGCTGGCCCGCTCCGACCTGGCGCGCCAGCTCGAGCAGCGGGACGACCCCCTGGCCCAGCTGCCCATGTCCACCGACCCCGAGGTTCTCCATGACCATGCGGTGATCGTCGGCTTCGGCGCCGTGGGCCGGCAGGTCGCCTCGGTCCTGGAGGCGCGTGGGGTGCCGTATGTCGTCGCCGAACAGAACCGCGAGATCGTCGACGGTCTGCGCTCGCGCGGCAAGGCGGCGGTGTCCGGCGACGCCTCGGTGCCCGATGTACTGATCCAGGCGCACGTGGCGCGCGCAGGGGCCCTGGTCATCACCCTCTCGGACGTGGTGGACGCCGGCAAGATGGTCGGGACCGCCCGGGCGCTGAACCCGGAGATCGCGGTCGTCCTGGGGGCCCGCAATGCCGAGGAATTCGCCTTGTACAGCCGGGAGAACCTCGGGCGCGTGTTCATGGGAGAGACCGAGCTCGCCAACGGGATGGCAGCCCACGTGGCCGACCGTCTGGCGGCCGGGGGCGGCAAGCCAGGTCATTAGTGGGTCCACCGGGCGGGTGCGCAGCAGGGCCGCCAGGAGGGGGCCCCGTCGGACGGCGGCGTCCCGCTCGCTCCCGGACGCCTCGGGTCTTCAGCCGCCCGATTCCAGCTCGAAGCCCTGGCCGCGCCCGCGGCCCAGCGCCGCCAGCACCTGCGGCAGGGCCTCGGCCAGCGCCGGCTTCAGGGTGTGGGGCGGATTGACCAGGAACATGCCGCTGGCGGTGAGGCCGGGCCGGCGCGGCGCCTCGTCGGGCATCCGGGCCTGCGCGCCCTCGTCCCGCTGGCCGATGGCCAGGGTGGCGTGCAGCCAGGGACGCTTGGCCTGTTGCGCCAGCGTCTTCAGCCGCCGGGGCAGGGCATGGGCCTCGGGCCGGGGAATGACGGGGTACCAGACGGCGTAGCAGCCGGTCTCGAAGCGCTGCAGGCTGTCCTGCAGGCAGTCGGCCACCTTGGCGTAGTCGCTCTTGATCTCGTAGCTGGGGTCGATCAGCACCAGGCCGCGGCGCGAGGGCGGGGGCAGCAGGGCCCGCAGGGACTCGAAGCCGTCCTGCCGGGCCACGCTCACCTGCCGCCCGGCCTTGAGCTGGGCCACGTGGGCGACCAGGGCCTGGCTGTCGGTGGGGTGCATCTCGAACAGCTTGAGCTTGTCGCGGGCTTCCTGCCGCAGGAAGTGCTGGGTCACGAAGGGCGAGCCCGGGTACAGGCGCAGGCGCGCGCCCTCCTTGTTGAAGCTGCGCACCAGGGCGAGGTAGTCGGTCAGGGCGGCAGCGGGGCGCTCGGGCGGCGTGGCCGCCATGTACTTCATAAGCGCCAGGATGCCCTCGTCGGCCTCGCCGGAAGTCGCCGAATAGTCGTCGTCCAGCCGGTACAGGCCGGCGCCGGCATGGGTGTCGACCACCATCAGGGCGGCGGGTTTTTGCAGCAGATGCTGGAGGGTGGCCACCAGCACCAGGTGCTTGAGCACGTCGGCGTGGTTGCCGGCGTGGAACGCGTGGCGGTAACTGAACATGGGGCCATGGTAGCGGCCCCGGGACGCCCCGGCCCGAAAAGGCCGGGCACCGGCCCCGAAATTCGTATAATGGCGGGCTCTGCAGCGTTTCCCGTGGTCCCGCGGCAGATGATGAAACCCCACCTAAGAGGTCCCCGTTCAAGAGGGACACCGACCGTGGAAAAGGACCGCCAAACCATCTCAGGACCTCGAAAGAGGGTCAACTATGACGAAAACGTTCAGCGCAAAACCCGCTGACGTGACGCATGAGTGGTTTGTGATTGACGCCACCGACAAGGTGCTCGGACGGGTTGCCAGCGAAGCTGCCCTCCGTTTGCGCGGCAAGCACAAGGCCATTTACACGCCTCACGTCGATACCGGCGACTTCATCGTCGTCATCAACGCTTCCAAGCTCCGTGTCACTGGCACGAAAGAGCTGAACAAGAAGTACTACCGCCACTCCGGTTTCCCCGGCGGCATCTACGAGACCAACTTCCGCGACCTGCAGGCCAAGCACCCCGGCCGCGCGCTGGAGAAGGCCGTCAAGGGCATGCTGCCCAAGGGCCCGCTGGGCTACGCGATGATCAAGAAGCTCAAGGTGTACGGTGGTGCCGAGCATCCCCACACCGCGCAGCAGCCCAAGCCGCTCGAGATCTAAGGAGCCGACATGATTGGTGAATGGAACAACGGCACCGGCCGCCGCAAGAGCAGCGTGGCCCGTGTTTTCCTCAAGAAGGGTACCGGCAAGATCACGGTCAATGGCAAGAGCATCGAAGAGTTCTTCGGCCGCCAGACCTCGATCATGATTGCCAAGCAGCCCCTGGTGCTGACCAACCACGTCGAAACCTTCGACATCCAGGTCAACGTCCACGGCGGCGGTGAATCCGGCCAGGCCGGTGCCACCCGTCACGGCATCACCCGCGCCCTGATCGACTACGACGCGACCCTCAAGCCCGCGCTGTCCGCAGCCGGCTTCGTGACCCGCGACGCCCGCGAGGTCGAGCGTAAGAAGGTCGGTCTGCACTCCGCCCGTCGCCGCAAGCAGTTCAGCAAGCGCTGATCCTGCCCGCGTCCGGCAAGAGGCCTTGTGCCCCTCGCCGGTCTGCGACAAGGCCGCACCGGTTCGCCGGCGCGGCCTTTTTCATGGGGCCGGGCCGTTGCGTGCCTGCGCGTGGCGACCCCGCGTCCCAATGCCCCTACTGGGGCCGGCCCCAAGCGGGTTGGCCCTTGGAATCGGCCGCGGATGGCCTAATATCCGAGGTATTCATTGAGGAATCACCCATGAGCGCAGTAGCTGAACAAGTGGCCGAGAACACCGAAATGCCGTCCCCGCTGGTCTTCACCGACAGCGCCGCAGCCAAGGTGGCCGACCTGATCGCCGAAGAAGGCAACCCCGACCTCAAGCTGCGTGTCTTCGTGCAAGGCGGCGGCTGCTCCGGCTTCCAGTACGGCTTCACCTTCGACGAGGTGACCAACGAGGACGACACCGTGATGAGCAAGAACGGCGTCTCCCTGCTGATCGACGCGATGAGCTACCAGTACCTCACCGGCGCCGAGATCGACTACAAGGAAGACCTGCAGGGCGCCCAGTTCGTGATCAAGAACCCCAACGCCACCACCACCTGCGGCTGCGGCTCGAGCTTCTCGGTCTGACTTTCCTGCCTGCCCGGCTCATGCCGGGTAGATGCATCCCAGCACACGGGCGCCTTTGGCGCCCGTGATGCTTTGCAGGGGCTGTGCCTGCCCCTGCACCGTCTGCCAGGCCAGCCAGGCGAAGGCCGCCGCCTCCACCTGCAGGGGTGGCAGGCCCAGGTCGCCGGAGGGCAGCACCTGCACGCCGGGCAGCAGGGCCGCCAGGCGCGCCATCAGGTGGGTGTTGAGCGCGCCACCGCCGCACACCACCAGCCGGCCGATGGCGCCACCGCCATGGCGCTGCAGATCCTCGGCGCAGGTGACGGCGGTGAGTTCGGCCAGGGTCGCCTGAACGTCAGCGGCGAGGGCGGCATCGACGGCTGCCGGGCCGGTCGCGGCCCGATCCGCGGACAGATGGGAAGAAAAATGGGCGTCCAGCCAGTCCAGGTGGAACAGGTCCCGCCCGGTGCTCTTGGGCGGCTGGCGCTCGAAAAAGGGCTCGGCCCGCAGGCGCGCCAGCAGGTCGGGCAGCACCCGCCCCGAGGCGGCCCAGGCGCCGCCGGCGTCATAGGCCTGGCCGCGGTGGCGCGCGATCCAGCCATCCATCAGCACGTTGGCGGGGCCACAGTCGAAGCCGGTGCAGCCGCCATCGGCGCGCAGCAGGGTCAGGTTGGCAATGCCGCCCAGATTGAGCAGCGCCAGGCCTTGGCCTTGGGGGACACCCTCGCCGAACCAGGCCCGGTGGAACAGGGGCGCCAGCGGCGCGCCCTGGCCGCCGGCGGCCACGTCCCGGCTGCGGAAGTCGGCCGCCACCGCGATGCCGGTCAGTTCGGCCAGCAGGGCGGGCTGATTGAGCTGCAGGGTGTAGCCGGTGCCGTCGAACTCGCCTGGCCGATGCCGCACGGTCTGGCCATGCGCGCCGATGGCGAGTACTGACTTTGCCGGCACGCCCGCTTTTGCGAGCAGCGCCTGCACGACCTCGGCGTAGACCCGGGCCAGGCCGTTGCCGGCCAGGGCGGCGCGGTGCAGCTCGTTCTCGCCCGGGGTGTTCAGGGCCAGCAGCGCCTGGCGCAGGGCGTCGGGGAAGGGCGCGCTGGCGTGGGCCAGGATGCGCGGGGGCTGGGCGCTGAAGTCGGCCAGCACGCCGTCCACGCCGTCCAGCGAGGTGCCGGACATCAGGCCGATGAAGAGGCCGGTGGCAGGGACGGAGGCAGAGGCAGAGGAGGGGGCGGCGGCGACCTGCGGGGCCACCCGGGCGGCGGGCGCGCCGGAAGCGGAGCCCGGCGCGGGAGTCACCATGCGCGCGCGCCCGGCCTTATTGGGCGCTGGCCGTGGCGGCCAGGGGCGCGGCGCTGTCCAGTTGCAGGCGCATGGCGCCGGCCACCTTGTCGAAGGCGGGGCGGGCCGCAGCCGACAGCGGCACGCCTTCGGCGTTGCGCGCCAGGGTCAGCGGGTCCTTGTGGACGCCGTTGATCCGGAACTCGAAATGCAGGTGCGGGCCAGTGGCCCAGCCGGTGGCACCGACCGCGCCGATGCGCTGGCTTTGGGACACCTTCTGGCCCTTGCGCACGTCGACACGGCTCAGGTGGGCGTAGACGGTGGTGTCGCTGCCGCTGTGCTTGATGAAGACCACGTTGCCGAAGCCGTTCTGCCAGCCGGCGAACTCGACCACGCCGTCGCCGATGCTGCGGACCGGGGTGCCAGTGGGCGCGCCGTAGTCCACGCCCAGGTGGGCCCGCATCTGCTGCAGGACCGGGTGCATGCGCATGGCGAAGCCGCTGGTCACCCGCGAGAACTCCATGGGCGAGGCCAGGTACTGGGTGGTGAGGGTCTTGCCGTCGAGCGAGTAGTAGGTGCCCTTCTTGCCGGGCTCCTGGAACCACACCGCCGTGTGCGACTTGCCGGCGTTGATGAATTCGGCCGACAGGACGCGGCCCGAGCGCATCGGCTCGCCGTCGGCCTCGAGGGTTTCGTAGACCACGCGGAACTGGTCGCCCTTGCGCAGGCCGCGGTGGAAGTCGATGCGGCCGCCGAACAGGTCAGCCATCTGGACCGCGATGTCGTCGGGGATGCGGGCGTCGTCGACCGCCCCGAACAGCGAGCTGCGGATGGTGCCGCCGCCCAGGCGGGAGGTGGCCACCAGGGGCGCGGTCTCCACACGGGAGGTGAACTTGCCGCCTTCGCCGCGCTCGACCACCAGGCGGCGGAAGTTGCCGCTGTCGTCGGCCACCCAGCGGGCGACCAGCTTGCGCAGGCCCTGCTGGCCGTCGGCCTCAGCGCTGAGGTTGCGGCCGTTGCGGCCCAGGACCTGGGTGCGGAAGACGGGGTCGGTCCGCACGAAGGCGGCAGCCGCGGCGTCCACGAGGCCCAGGCGGGCGAACAGGGTTTCGACGGTGTCGGTGGCGCGCACCGTGTCGGAGCGGTACAGGCGCATGGCCTGCAGGTCCAGGGCCTCGATCTGGGCCGCCAGGGGCAGGGGCTGGACGACCTCGGTCACCTGGCGCACCGGCACGTCGGCCGCGTCGGGCCCGAAGCTGGCCACCGCGAAGGCGCCGCCGCCGCCGCCCAGGAGCACGGCCGCCAGCAAGGCGGTGACCTGCTTGGGGTGGTGCTCCAGCACATGCCCCACGCGGGCGGCGATGCGCTGGCTGGCGGCCACGAGACGAGGGCTCAAACGGTGCTCCTGTGGGTGGCCTGCCACGGGGGCTGGCCAGGTCCCGTGCGCCGCAGGCCCGTCCACAGGGACGGCGCGCGCGGCTCGCGCGGGAGATGGTCATGGAAAGGGGAAGTCACCCCGCCCGCGGCCGGCAGGTCGCCAGCAGCCGCGAACTAGAATCGGCTTCCCCTCGAGTTGGCACGAGTATAGCGGCTCGAGCGGGACGTTCCATTCAAGAAAAAGCCTTATGAATCAAGCAGCTGTAACAGAAAGCCCAGCCGTATCCGACCGGGTCCGCGAGGCCCTGGCCGTGTCCCTGCGGGGCTGCGAGGAGCTGCTGCCGCGCGAGGAATGGATCAAAAAGTTGTCCAAATCCGAGGCCACGGGTGTGCCGCTGCGCATCAAGCTGGGCCTGGACCCGACCGCGCCGGACATCCACCTGGGCCACACCGTGGTCCTGAACAAGATGCGCCAGCTCCAGGACCTGGGGCACCAGGTCATCTTCCTGATCGGCGACTTCACCTCCCTGATCGGCGACCCCTCTGGCCGCAACACCACCCGGCCGCCGCTCACGGCCGAGCAGATCAAGCAGAACGCCGAGACCTACTACCGCCAGGCCAGCATGGTGCTGGACCCGGCCAGGACCGAGATCCGCTACAACAGCGAGTGGTCCGAGCCCCTGGGCGCCAGCGGAATGATCCAGCTGGCGGCCAAGTACACCGTGGCCCGGATGATGGAGCGCGACGACTTCCACAAGCGCTTCACCCAGGGCCAGAGCATCTCGGTGCACGAGTTCCTCTACCCCCTGATGCAGGGCTATGACTCGGTCGCCCTCAAGAGCGACCTGGAGCTCGGCGGCACCGACCAGAAGTTCAACCTCCTCATGGGCCGGCACCTGCAGCAGGAGTGGGGCCAGGAGCCCCAGTGCATCCTGACCATGCCGCTGCTGGAGGGGCTCGACGGCGTCGACAAGATGTCCAAGAGCAAGAACAACTATGTGGGCATCAGCGAAGACCCCAACACCATGTTCGCCAAGGTGATGTCCATCTCCGACGTGCTGATGTGGCGCTGGTTCACCCTCCTGAGCTTCAAGTCCGAGGCCGAGATCGCCGCCCTGCGCGCCGAGGTCGAGGGCGGGCGCAACCCGCGCGACGCCAAGGTGATGCTGGCCAAGGAGATCACCGCCCGCTTCCACAGCGCCCAGGCGGCCGACGGCGCCGAGCAGGACTTCGTCAATCGCAGCAAGGGCGGCGTGCCCGACGAGATTCCCGAGGTCACGCTTTCCGGCGCGCCGATGGGCATCGCCGCACTGCTCAAGGCTGCGGGCCTGGCGCCGTCGAGCTCCGAGGCCAACCGCCTGATTGACGGCGGCGGCGTGCGGGTCGACTCCGGCGTGGTGAGCGACAAGGGCCTCAAGCTGGGCGCCGGCACCTACGTGGTCCAGGTGGGCAAGCGCAAGTTCGCCCGGGTCACCCTGGGCTGAGGCGAGGCCGGTCTCACGCCCACAGCCCCGTCCGATGCAAGGCCTGCTGCAGCACCTGACCCCGCGCCGGCTCCTGGCCGCTTCGGCGGCGGTGGCCATCGTGACCATCGCGCTCAAGGCCCTGGCCTGGCAGGTGACCGGCTCGGTGGCCCTGCTGTCCGACGCCCTGGAGTCCTTCGTCAACCTGGCCAGCGCCGTCTTCGCCCTGGTGATGGTGACGGTGGCCGAGGCGCCGCCGGACGAGGATCACCCGTATGGCCACCACAAGGCCGAATATTTTTCCTCCGGCTTCGAGGGCATCCTGATCATCGGCGCGGCCCTGGGCATCATCTGGACCGCCGGCCACCGCCTGGCCGACCCGGAGCCGCTGCAGCAGGTGGACTGGGGCCTGGCCCTGGCGGTGGCGAGCTCGGCGCTGAACGGATTGCTGGCCTGGATCATGTTCCAGGCCGCGCGCGAGCACCGCTCCATCGCCCTGGAGGCCGACGCCCGCCACCTGGTGACCGACGTCTGGACCTCGGCCGGCGTGGTGGCCGGGCTGGTGCTGGCGGCGTTCACCGGCTGGCTGTGGCTGGACGCGCTGGTGGCCATGGGCGTGGCGCTCAACATCCTGCGCGAGGGCGTGTCGCTGGTGCGGCGCTCGTCCCGCGCCCTGCTGGACGAGGCGGTGGAGCCCGAGGTGCAGGCGCAGATCCACCGCATCCTCGACGAGTTCGCGCAGGCGCCCCTGCGCTTCGACCATGTGATCACCCGTCGCGCCGGCCAGCGCCGCTTCGTCGACATGCACCTGCACATGCCGGGCGACTGGTCGCTGGAGCGGGCCGCCACCCTGCGCGGCACGGTGGAACGCGCGCTGATGCAGGCGGTGCCGGGGCTGCGCGCCACCATCCAGCTGCTGCCGGTCGACGTCGAGGCGCATTTCGACGACCCGCGCGACCCGCGCTGAAGGCCCTGGGGCGGCGCGCGCATCGCCCCGGCGGCGGCAACCGCCTGGTGCGCAGGGGGCCACAGCCTGTCCTGGCCTGCGGTGACTCAGTAGGGGTTGGGGTAGCCCAGCGCCCCGAGCAGCAGGATCTCCGCCGTTTCCATCGCCAGCGCATCGCGCTCGTGGGTTTCGTGGTCCCAGCCCTGCGCGTGCAGGGTGCCGTGCACCAGCAGGTGGGCGTAGTGGGCTTCCAGTGTCTTGCCCTGTTCTTTCGCTTCGCGCTCGACGACGGGGCCGCACAGCACCAGGTCGCCCAGCACCACCGGCGAGCGCTGGTAGTCGAAGGTGAGCACGTTGGTGGCGTAGTCCTTGCGGCGGAACTGGCGGTTGAGGGCGCGGCCCTCGTCCTCGCCGACGATGCGCACCGCCAGCTCGCCGGGGTGCTGCAGGGCCATCGCCATCCAGCGCTGCACGCGGGGCTTGCGCAAGATGGCCTTGTGCGCGGCCAGTCCTGGAAAGTCGCCAAATTGCAGACTCAGGTCGAGCGACGAAGCCGCCAAGGCCACCGCGGAGCCGGCTTTGCCGCTCTGCGCGTGGCGCCCCCTGGGGGGAAGCGCCGAAGGCGCTGCGGGGGGGTCAATTTTTCTCATCGGACTTCCTCGCCGCGTCGTACGCGTCGACGATGCGCGCCACCAGCGGATGCCGTACCACGTCGGCGCTGGTGAAGCGGGTGTGGGCAATGCCCTTGACGCGCTTCAAGATGCGCTCGGCGTCGATCAGGCCCGAGAGCTGGCCCTTGGGCAGGTCGATCTGGCTCACGTCGCCGGTGACCACGCACCTGCTGCCGAAACCGATGCGGGTGAGGAACATCTTCATCTGCTCGGGCGTGGTGTTCTGCGCCTCGTCCAGGATGACGAAGGCGTTGTTCAGGGTGCGTCCGCGCATGAAGGCCAGCGGCGCGATCTCGAGCGCGTTGCGCTCGAAGGCCTTGGTCACCCGCTCGAAGCCCATGAGGTCGTAGAGCGCGTCATAGAGGGGGCGCAGATAGGGGTCGACCTTCTGCGTCAGGTCGCCGGGCAGGAAGCCCAGCTTCTCGCCGGCCTCTACCGCCGGGCGGGTGAGGACGATGCGCTGCACCGCGCTGCGCTCGAGCGCGTCGACCGCGCAGGCCACCGCCAGGTAGGTCTTGCCGGTGCCGGCCGGGCCGATGCCGAAGGTGATGTCGTGGTGGGCGATGTTGTCCAGGTAGACGCTCTGGTTGGGCGTGCGGGCCCGCAGGTCGGCGCGGCGGGTGTGCAGCACCAGGGCGCCATCGGGCGTCTCCTCCAGCGAGGCGTCGCCGGCGAGCATCAGCTGCACCTTCTCGGCCGGGATGGGGCGCGCGGCCATTTCGTAAAGGGCCTGCAGCACCTCGACGGCCTTCTGCGCCTTGGCCTTGGGGCCGTCGACCTTGAACTGCTCATGGCGGTGCGCGATGGACACCTGCAGCGCCGCCTCGATGCTGCGCAAGTGCTCGTCGGTCGGGCCGCAGAGGTGGGCCAGGCGGGTGTTGTTTGGCGGGGAGAAGGTGTGGCGCAGGATCAAGCTGATAATTCCGGAGCTTCAGGGCCTGACAGGCCCCAGGACACGCATGATAGGCAAACTTACCGGAACACTGGTCGACCGCAACCCGCCGCAGGTGCTGGTCGACTGCCATGGCGTCGGCTACGAGGTCGATGTGCCCATGAGCACCTTCTACAACCTGCCGGCTTCCGGCGAGAAGGTGTCCCTCCTCACCCACTTCGTGGTGCGCGAGGACGCGCAGATCCTCTACGGTTTCCTCACCGCCGGCGAGCGCGAGACCTTCCGCCAGCTGATCAAGATCTCGGGCGTGGGCCCGCGCACCGCCCTGGGGGTGCTTTCGGGCATGAGCGTGGCCGAGATCGCCCAGGCGGTCACCGCCCAGGACGCGGGCCGGCTGGTCAAGGTGCCGGGCATCGGCAAGAAGACCGCCGAGCGCCTGCTGCTCGAGCTCAAGGGCAAGCTGGGCGCAGACCTGGGCCCGGCCGGCGGCGCCCCCAAGAGCGACGCCCAGGCCGACATCCTGCAGGCGCTGCTGGCCCTGGGCTACAGCGACCGCGAGGCCAGCGCCGCGCTCAAGGCCCTGCCCGATGGGGTGGGGGTGAGCGAGGGCATCAAGGCGGCACTGAAGGCACTGGCGAAATAAATGCGCGTCAGCGGCATTGCGCATGCGGACGGCCTGCTCGCCGACCATGTGTTACAGCCAGGCGGATGACACTGCTGGCAGACTCACCGACACCCCGCTGATCTCCCGCCATGCTGCGCGCACTCCTCCTTCCACTCACCGCCCCACGGGCGGCCAGGCCCCTGGGCCTCGCCCGCCCACGTCGGATGGCTTGGGCAGTGGCCGGCCTCGCCGCCCTGCTGGTGGCCTGCGGCGGCGGCGGGGGCGGCGGCTCCCAGCAGGTCGGCCCCACCAGCAACGACGGCGTCCCCCGCATCGAGCCCTACGAGCGCACGGCGAGCCTGTCCGCGGTGCAATTGCGCAGCGTCATGCCCGAGCCGACGGGGCCGGCGGTGGTGCCGGCCCGGGTGGTGCTCGACCCGCTGGGCGCACCCCAGCCGGACATGACGCCCCGCGCGCCCGGCCAGCCGGTGCCGATCGGCCAGGCGCGCGAGATCACCGCCACCGCCGACGCAGCGGCCACCGCCACCTGGCTGGCCTGGCAGCCGCTTGCCTCGGGCGGGCAGGCGGCCGCCATCACCTTCCGTTCCCAGGGCGCCGCCGGGTTGCGGCTGGCGCTGCGTGTCGACCGCTGGCCCGCGCAGGCAGTGCTGCGTGTCTTCGGTTCCGAGGGCGACACGGCGCGGCTCACCGCGGCCGAGGTCCAGGAGGGCCTGGCCCGCAGCGCCTTCGCGCCGGGAACCGGTTCTTCCGCCGGGCTGTTCTGGCTGCCCCCGACCGCTGGCGAGGAAACCACCCTGCAGATCGAGCTGCCGGCCGGCGCTGATGCCGCCGGCATCTCGCTGGCCGTGCCTCAGCTTTCGCACCAGTGGTGGACGCCGGTCTCGGCGCGCGCCGCCACCGAGGCGGTGACGCCCCGCGTGGGAACCTGCCAGCTCGACGCGCAGTGCGAGGCGGGCTGGTCCCAGGAGGCGAACGCGGTGGCACGGGTGACCTTCCAGAGCGGCGGCACCTCCTACACCTGCACCGGCACGCTGATGGCCAATGCCAACCGCACCGGCACGCCCTATTTCCTCACCGCCAACCACTGCGTGGGCAACCAGGCCGAGGCCAACACCGTCGTCACCTACTGGTTCTACCGCTCCACCGCCTGCAACAGCGGGGCCGGGGCCACTCCGGTGCAGGTGAGCGGAGGCGCGACCCTGCTGCACACCTCGGGCGACTCCGACGCGAGCTTCATGCGCCTGAACCAGAACCCGCCGGTGGGCGCCTGGTACGCCGGCTCCCTGGTCGGCCAGCCGGCAGCGCGGGTGGGCGTGGGCACGCTCCATCACCCCGACGGCTCCTGGCTTCGCTTCAGCGAAGGCACCATCAGCTCCTACGCCTTCTGCGTGGGCACCAGCTGCGGCGCCAGCACCGACGACAGCGGCAACTACCTCAAGGTGAACTGGAGCCGGGGCGTGACCGAAGGCGGCAGCAGCGGCTCGGCCCTCTTTGCCACCGTGGGCAGCACGCACTATGTGGTCGGCCACCTCTTCGCCGGCAACAGCTCCTGCTCGGAGCCCACCCGCGCCGACTACTACGGCCGCTTCGACCGCGCCTACCCCAGCCTCAAGCAATGGCTGTGGCCCAACGGGCCCTGACCGCTCGGTTCGCGGCCAACCCGCGGGGCGGCCCCCGTGCGGCGCAGTACCATAGCTGCCGCACATGACCATCCAGACCGACGACTTCCTGCCCGCGCCTGCGCGCGTGGTCTCCGCCGCCCCCGCTTCGGCCGGCGAGGAGGCGATCGAGCGCGCCCTGCGGCCCAAGCTGCTCAAGGAGTACGTGGGCCAGGCCAAGACCCGCGAGCAGCTGGAAATCTTCATCGGCGCGGCCGCCCGCCGCGGCGAGGCGCTGGACCATGTGCTGCTGTTCGGCCCGCCGGGCCTGGGCAAGACCACGCTCTCGCACATCATCGCCCAGGAGCTGGGCGTGAACCTGCGCCAGACCTCGGGCCCGGTGCTGGAGAAACCCAAGGACCTCGCCGCGCTCCTCACCAACCTCGAGCGCAACGACGTCCTCTTCATCGACGAGATCCATCGCCTCTCGCCGGTGGTGGAGGAGATCCTCTACCCCGCGCTGGAGGACTACCAGATCGACATCATGATCGGCGAAGGCCCCGCGGCCCGCTCGATCAAGCTGGACCTACAGCCCTTCACCCTGGTGGGCGCCACCACCCGCGCCGGCATGCTGACCAATCCGCTGCGTGACCGCTTCGGCATCGTGGCGCGGCTGGAGTTCTACACGCCGGAAGAACTCGCCCGCATCGTCCAGCGCAGCGCCGGTCTCCTGGGCGCGCCCATGGACGAGGCCGGCGGCCAGGAGATCGCCCGCCGCTCGCGCGGCACGCCCCGCATCGCCAACCGCCTGCTGCGGCGGGTGCGTGACTACGCCGAGGTCAAGGGCGACGGCCGCATCACCCAGGAGATTGCCCACAAGGCGCTGGCCATGCTCGACGTCGATCCGCAGGGCTTCGACCTGATGGACCGCAAGCTGCTCGAGGCGGTGATCCACCGCTTCGACGGTGGCCCGGTGGGCCTGGACAACATCGCCGCCAGCATCGGCGAGGAGGCGGGCACGATCGAGGACGTGATCGAGCCCTACCTGATTCAGCAGGGCTACCTGCAACGCACCCCGCGCGGGCGCGTCGCCACCCTGGCGGCCTTCCGCCACCTCGGCGTGGCGCCGCCGGCGGCCGCGGGCGGGCTGTTCGGCAGCGAAGGCTGATGCCCGGCGGGTGCACGCGCCCGCTTCTGCTCCTGTCATCGAATCCGGGGTTTGGGTCGTAGGCGCATTCCCACAATGGCGCCGCGCCGCTCGGGCCGGCAATCCCGCCGCGCCGCGCGCACCTTCCCACGCCATGGAGCCTCGATTCTTTCGCCGCAATTCCGCGCCCGCCATCTCGGCCCCCTTCACCGCACCGCACCGACCCTCCGCTGCGGGTCAGGCGGCGGCCACGACCGCCTCAGCGGCTGCCAGCGCCGCCGCCACGCCGGCCCGCACCGGGGCCGGTCCCTCGGGCCGCCCCCGGGCGGACACGCCGGCCCTGGGTGTCCTCCCGGGCCATGGGCCTTCACCCTCCGAGCGCCGGCCCGTCGCCGCCTTCGTCGCGGGCCAGCGGCCCAAGGACAAGCCCCTCAAAGACAAACCCCTCAAAGACAAACCCATTCCCCCCGGCAAGACGGCCACCGTGTCCCGGCAGACCCGCCTGCCTGCCGCCCGCGTCCTGCGTGACCGCAAGTCGACCACGCCCGAAGCCGAGGTGCCCACGCTCCTCCAGCGCCGTCACTCGGTGTCTTCCGTGCATCCCGCCGAGGGCCTGCATCCCTCCTCTGATGCACCGACTTTTGCCGCCGTGCGCGCCTGGCGTGAGCGCCAGACCCCGGCGCTCGGGAAGATGCTCCAGTCCACGCCCCCGCCCAGCCTGTCGGCGGCCGCGCGGGGTGCGCCGATGGCCCCGATGGCCCGAGCCCTGGCGGACGACCCGGAGTCGCTTCTGCCCGCACTGCTGGTGCCCTACCAGCGCCTGCTGCGGACCTATGGGGTCGCGGTTCCGGGGGAGGCCCGGCCGGACCCGATGCCGCCTTCGTTGCCGGCGGCAGGCCACGGCGAATTGCTCGCGCTCATCGCCTTCCTCACGCACGAGATCGGCTCGATCGAAGGCGCGCGGGCCCGGGGCTTGCCCGAGTCCATGTCCCGTCTGTACCGCCAATGGGCGGGCGCCCTCGAGCCGATGCTCGACCAGGCTCGCATGGCCCTGGCCCAGCGCGCGGCGCGCTCCCCAGGCCTGGGGTCGCCGCCGCCCTCGGCCGCGCGCGGGCCGCTCACGCCGGTGGCGTTTGCCTCAGGTGCTGCCCTCGTCGCGGGCGACCGCCTCCAGGTGGCCGGTGTCCGACCAGCCGATCACGGTCAGGCTCCCGGGTGACCACAGCAGGCGGTTGATCGCGGCGTTGGGCAGCTCCCAGGTGCGCGGCGACTCGATGGCCTGGCCGGTGGCCAGGCGGTAGAGGGCGTCGAGCACACCGCCGTGGGCCACCAGCACGATCAGCTCGCCGGCATGTCGCGCGGCGATGCGGTGCACGGTCTCGGACACCCGCTCTCGCAGCACCTGCAGCGACTCCCCGCCCTCGGGTGGGGCCCAGTGCGGCACGCGCTTGCGCCAGGCCTGGGCATGGTCGGGCCAGGCCAGTTCGATCTCCTTGAAGGTGCGGCCCTCGAACAGGCCGAAGCGGCGTTCGCGCAGGTTCTGTTCGGCGTGCAGCGCGGCGCCCGCGGCCTCGGCGATGCGCTCGGCCGTGTGCCAGGCGCGCAGCAGGTCGCTGGAGTAGACCGCCGCCACCGGCTCGTCGGCCAGGGCGCGTCCGACCTGCCGGGCCTGCCAGTGGCCGTGGTCGTTGAGGCCGATGTCGAGCTGGCCCTGGATGCGGGCGTCGACGTTCCAGGCCGTCTCGCCGTGGCGCACGGCGATGATGCGGGTGGCTTCCATGACTGGAAATTCTAGGTTCGGCTGAGCCCTGCGCCCAAACGGCAAGGCCGGGTCAGACCTCGGGCGGGAGGGGCATTGGCGGTGATCCCTAGCGCGGCATCATCACGTCGACCTGCCGGGGGCCGGCGGGCGGACGCGGGAAGCCTTGCAGGGCGGCGTCGAACGAGGCGCCGATGGCGCGGTCGGCGTCCAGCCAGGGGCCGTCGTTGACCGCCTGCGTCTGGTAGACCACCTGGCCGGTGGCGAGGTCGCGCATCACGAGGCCGACCTCGCGCCGCAGCCAGGTGCGGCCGTAGTAGGGGCCAGGGCCGCCCAGCGGAAAGCCGATGCCCACGCCGACGCCCACATGGCCGCCGCTGCCGCCGGCCACCCCGAGGTGGCCCCAGCTGCCGTAGGGACGGCCCCAGGGGCCGTACGCCGGGCCACCCCAGGGGTCGGCCACCTGCTGCACCACCGCCCAGGCCTGCACGCCGTAGGCCGGTGCGGCGTCGTCGCGGCGCAGGCCGGCGCGCGCGAGCGCCGCCTGGGCCAGGGCCTCGACGCGTGGCTGGTTCGGGTCGGCCTGCTGCAGCGGCATGCGCTCGAAGCGGTAGCCCGCGGTGGGCATGCCGGCCAGCGCCGAGAAGGAGTTGACCTGGCTGTCCAGGCGATAGGAGGTGGCGCAGCCGGCCAGGGCCAGCGTGGCGATCAGGCCTCCGGTCTGGAGGAGGCGGCGCAGACTGAGCAAATTGCGCAGGCCGCTCAGACCGTGCAGAGCGCGTGGGAGCGCCGGGCGGATGTCCGGGGCCGCCGCCTCAGAGCTGCACGATCTGCAGGCCGGGGAGGCTGGCGGAAGAGGCAGGCAGGTCGAACGCGTCATGGTCGAAGGCCTTGTCGCCATCGGGGCTGGCGATGCCGGTGGCCTGGAGGCCACGGAAGTCGTAGTGTGCGGGGTCGGCCAGGTGAGAGGGCACCACGTTCTGTAACGCGTTGAACATGTTGTCCAGCCGGCCCGGGAACTTCTTCTCCCACTCCCGCAGCATGTTGCCCACCTGCTTGCGCTGCAGGTTCTCCTGGCTGCCGCACAGGGTGCAGGGGATGATGGGGAATTGGCGGTGCGCGGCCCAGCGCTCGAGGTCGCGCTCGGCCACGTAGGCGAGCGGGCGGATCACCATGTGGCGGCCGTCGTCGCTCACCAGCTTCGGGGGCATGCCCTTCAACTTGCCGCCGAAGAACATGTTGAGGAACAGGGTCTGCAGGATGTCGTCGCGGTGGTGGCCCAGCGCGATCTTGGTCGCGCCCAGTTCGTCGGCCACCCGGTACAGGATGCCCCGGCGCAGGCGCGAGCACAGGCTGCACATCGTCTTGCCCTCGGGAATCTTGTCCTTGACGATGGAGTAGGTGTCCTGCTCCTCGATGTGGAAGGGAATGCCCAGGTTCCTGAGATAGGCCGGCAGGACATCGGCGGGAAAGCCCGGCTGCTTCTGGTCCAGGTTGACGGCGACGATGTCGAAGTGCACCGGCGCACGCTGCTGCATCTTGAGCAGGATGTCCAGCAGCGAGTAGCTGTCCTTGCCGCCGGAGAGGCAGACCATGACCTTGTCGCCCTCCTCGATCATGTTGAAGTCGCCAATGGCCTGGCCCATGAGGCGGCACAGGCGCTTCTCGAGCTTGTGCGTCTCGCGCTCGATCTTGGCTTGCTGGACGGGGGAGGGGGCGTCGGTGTCGACCCAGGTGGCGCTCATGCCCTGATTGTCTCATCGCCCCGCGGCCGGTCGCCAGCGTGGGGCGGCTCCTATGATGGGGTTCACATGCCCGACACGACCCTTCCCCGCGGACTCACCAGCGCCGAAGCGGCGGCGCGTCGCCTGCGCCACGGCGCCAATGCCCTCGAAGGCCCGGGCCGGCGCGGCCTGCTGCGGATCGCTGCGGCGGTGGCCACCGAGCCGATGTTCCTGCTGCTGCTGGTGGCGGCGGGTGTCTACCTGCTGCTTGGCGACCTCGGCGAGGGCCTGCTGCTCTCCGCCTTCGCCCTCCTGAGCGTGGGCCTGGTGGTGCTGCAGGAGCGACGCAGCGAGCGCGCGCTCGACGCCCTGCGGGACCTGGCCTCGCCCCAGGTACGGGTCTGGCGCGACGGCCGCCTGCAGCGCCTGCCGGCCAGCGAGCTGGTGCCGGGCGACCTCTTCGCGCTGGCCGAGGGCGAGCGGGTGCCGGCCGACGCGCTGCTGCATGAATGCGCCAGCCTGTCGGTGGACGAGTCGCTCCTCACCGGCGAGTCGGTGCCGGTGGTCAAGCGCGCGGGCACCCAGGACGAGCGGGCCGAGGCCCGCGCCCGCGCCGAGTCGGCGGCGGGCGCCGCGGAGCCGGCCTCGGGCGGAGCCGGCCTCGCCGCGGGCGGCGACACCCAGCCCTGGCTCCATGCCGGCACCCTGGCCGTCGCCGGCCACGGGCTGGCCGAGGTGGTCGCCATCGGCGCGGCCACCCGCATGGGGCAGATCGGCGCTTCGCTCACCGCCATCGAGCAGGCGGCCACGCCGCTGGAGCGCCAGCTCAAGGTCCTGGTGCGCTGGCTGGCGCTGGCCGCCGCCGCCGTGAGCGCCCTGCTGGTGCTGTGGTGGGGGCTGGCCCAGGGGCAGTGGCTGCAGGGCCTGCTGGCTGGCATCGCCCTGGCCATGGCCATGCTGCCCGAGGAGTTTCCGATGGCGCTGGCCATCTTCCTGGCCCTGGGCGCCTGGCGCCTGGCCCAGGTCAAGGTGCTGGCGCGCCGGCCGGCGGTGATCGAGGCCCTGGGCGCGGCCACCGTGCTGTGCGTGGACAAGACCGGCACGCTGACCGAGAACCGGATGCGGGTGCGCGCGCTGGTGGCGCTCGATTCGCAGGCGGGCGCGCCGGTGGCGGTGGACCTGCCGGCGCCCCCATCGGCTGCGGGGCAGGGGCGGGCCGCCCCGGGCGGTGCGGGCGAGGTGGATGGCGCCCTGCTGCCCGGCGCCGACTGGCCCGAGCCCGTGCACCGGCTGCTGGAATTCGCCGTGCTGGCCTCGCAGCGCGGGGGCGTGGAGCCGATGGACGCGGCCATCCTCGGCCGCGGCGAGGAAGCCTTGGCCGGCACGGAACACCTGCATCCGGACTGGCTGCTCACCGACCAGTTTCCGCTCACGCCCGACCTGCTGGCCTTCACCCAGGCCTGGGAGGATGAATCCGGCGTGCGCCGGCTCGCGGTCAAGGGCGCGCCCGAGGCGGTGATGGACCTGTGCCACGCCGAGTCCGCCACGCGGGACGCCCTGCGCGTCCGCGTGGAAGCCCTGGCGGCCCGTGGGCTGCGGGTGCTGGCAGTGGCCGAGGGGCTGGGGCGGCATGGCGAAGGCGCGCGTGACCCAGCGGGTCTGGAGCGCCTGCCCGAGGCGAATGCCGAGGCCCGCCCGCGCGGTGAAGGCGGCGGCGCGTCCCCGCCCCAGGCCCACGACCACGACTTCCGCCTCCTGGGCCTGATCGCCTTCGAGGACCCGCTGCGCGCCAGCGTGCCGCAGGCGGTGGCGCAGGCCCGCGGCGCCGGCCTCGCGGTGGTGATGATCACCGGCGACCACGCGGCCACCGCGCTGGCCATCGCCGCGCAAGCCGGCCTCGACACCGCCGGCGGCGCGCTCACCGGCGAGGCGCTGCGCGCGCTGGACGAAGACGCCCTGGCCGAGGCGGTGCGGCGGGTGCGGGTCTTCGCCCGGGTCACGCCGCAGGACAAGCTGCGCCTGGTGCGCGCCTTCCACGCCAACGGCGAGACGGTGGCGATGACCGGCGACGGCGTCAACGACGCGCCGGCGCTCAAGGCGGCGCACATCGGCATCGCCATGGGCCAGCGCGGCACCGACGTGGCCCGCGAGGCCGCCAGCGTGGTGCTGCTGGACGACGACTTCAGCCGCATCGTCGACGGCGTGCGGGTGGGGCGGCGCATCTTCGACAACCTGCGCAAGGTGATGACCTACATCCTGGCCATCCACGTGCCCATCGCGGGGCTGGCCCTGCTGCCGGTGCTGCTGGGGCTGCCGCCGCTGATGCTGCCGGTGCACGTGGTCATTACCGAGATGATCATCGACCCGGTCTGCTCGCTCGCCTTCGAGAACGCGCCGCCGGCGCGCGGCCTCATGCAGCGGCCGCCGCGCGCGGCCTCGGTGGGCCTGCTCGATCGCGCGGTGGCGGTGCGCGCGCTGCTGCAAGGCGGCAGCCTGCTGGCAGCCAGCCTCGCGGTCTACGCGGTGGCGCTCCAGTCGGGCCTGCCCGAGGGCGCAGCGCGGGCCCTGGCCTTCGTCGGCCTCACCTTCGGGAACCTGCTGCTGGTGGCGCTCGACGCCGGCGCCGGCCTGCCGCCGCGGGCCCTGTTCTCCCGCGACTTCATCGCGCTGTGGTCGGTGGCGGCGGTGGCGGCGGTGCTGCTGGCCGCGGCCCTGCTGGTTCCGGGGCTGCGCGAGCTGCTGCGGTTCGAGGCGCCTTCTGCCGCGGATCTGGCCCTGGCGCTCGGCGGCGTGGGGCTGGCGCTGGCGGCTGGCTGGGCGCTCGGACGGCGGATCGCGCGGGACTGAGGCCGGTGCGTGAGCGGCCGGCCAGCGGCCATGCGCGAAGGATGGCGATGGCCGGCCCGGGGCGCACGCCACGACGCCGCACGCCACGACGTTGAGCGCCGCGGGTAGAACGCGTCAACCGTTTTTCGCCGCCTTGTTGCCGCGGCCACTGCCGCCACTGCCACCGCGTGCGGACTTGCCGCCCACGCTGGCCTTCTTGCCGACCTTCAGCGGCGGGTACTGCACCGCCGCTTGCTCCAGCCACTGCAGGGTGTCCACCTGCGCCAGCAGCCGCCGCAGGTAGGCGGGCGAGAGCGCCTGCACCCGGGCCAGCGACTCCAGCACCAGGGCGTGGGAATTGAGCGGGCCGGCCTTGGCCGGGCGGCGCAGGCTGGCGAGGTCCACCTTGTCCTGGGCCTGGGCCAGGCTCCAGGTCTCGCGGAAACGCCGCGCGCTGGCCAGCTCCTGGCCGCCGTCCTGCGCGCCCGGCGAGACCGCGCGGATGTAGGCGTTGAGTTCGGCCAGCAGGCGGCTCACCGCGTCTCCCCGCCGGGCAGGGACTGCCCTGCGCAGGCCCCGCAGAGGGCGCCCGCCGGCGCGAGGCAGCCCGGCCCCGCCTTCATTTCTTCGTCCCTGCGGAAGCACCGGAGGGCGCCGGCGCGCGCGGCACCGGCGCCACCTCGACCCGGCGGTTGAGGGTGCGGCCCGACTCGTTGGCGTTGGAGGCCACCGGCTGCTCGGCGCCGAAGGCGGCGGCGAACAGGCGCGAGGCCGGCAGGCCCTCCTCGATCAGGGCGCGGGTCACGGTGAGCGCGCGCTGGGCCGAGAGCTCGAGGTTGTCGTCGTAGCGGCGGTTGCCTTGCTGGATGGGGCGGTCGTCGGTGAAGCCGCTCACCATCAGCACCTCGTCGCGGCCCTCCAGGTAGTTACGCAGGGGCTGCACCAGCCCCTTGAGCAGCTTGCGGCCCTCGGGCCGCAGCGCGTCGGAGTTGTGCGGGAACAGCACGCTGCCGCTGATGCCGATGCGGCCGTTGACCAGCGTCACCCGGCCCGCCGCGAGCGGCACGGCCAGGGCCTGCTCCAGGGACATGCCGCGCTGCTCCGCGGCCTGTCGCTTGGCCACCTCGGTCTGCAGGTGGCTGGCGAGGTCCATCTGGACGGCCAGCACGCCCACCAGCACCAGCACGAAGGCGCCCACCAGGCCGGCCATCAGGTCGCCGAACACGGCCCACACCGGCGCCGCGGGGCGGCTGCCGTCGATGCCGTCGTCCTCGTCGTCCGGGCCGTCGTGAAGCTCGTGCTGGCTCACGCGGCGTCTCCCTCGAGCGCCTCGGCGCGGGCCTGGGCCCGGGCGCGGCCCTGCAGCTGGCGCAGGTTGTCGATCACGCCCTGCTGCGCGGCGATGCTCAGGTCGACCACCTCGCGCGCCTGGGCCACGTAGTAGGCCAGTTGCTCGTCATGGCGCTCGCCGGCGCTGGCCAGGGCCGCCTCGATGCGTTGCAGCGTGCCGAGCAGCTTCTCGGTGCTGGCCTGGAAGCCCTGCACCGACTGGCCGAAGGCCTCGCCCTGGGCCGCGAGCAGGGCGCCGCTGTCGGTCGCCAGGGCCGCCTGTTGCGAGGCCAGCTCCGACTGTGCCGCCAGCAGCGCGCCAAAGCGCTCGGCGGACTGGGCGAGCAGCGCACTGGCGCGTTCGGCGGACTGGGCCAGCAGCTCGCGCGCGCGCTCGCTGCCCTGGACCAGGGCGTCGTCGAAGCGGCCGCTGCTGTCGGCCACCGCGTTCGTGAAGCGGCTGCTGCTCTCGGCGAGGACGTCGCTGAATCGCGTGCCGCTGGCCGCGAGCGCCTCGTCGAATCGGGTGCCGGCTTGGGCCAGCGTCTCCTCGAGGCGCTGGCTGCCGTGGGCGGCCGCCTCCGTGAAGGCGGTGCTGGTCTGCGCCAGGGCCGTGGCGTGGGCCTGGCCGCTCTGGGCCAGGGTCTCCTGGAAGCGGCCGGCCGCCTGCGCCAGCGCCTCGGCGGACGAGGCCGCCAGGCCTTCGATGGCCTGGCGCTGGGCCTGCGCCTGTTCGCCCAGCGCGGTGGACATGCCGTCCAGGCGCTGCAGCAGCGCGGCGCGCTCCTCCAGCAGTTGCTGCTCGCGCGTCTCGGCCTGGGCGCGCTGCGCGCGGGCCTGTTCGTCGGCGCGGGCCATGTCCTGGCGCACCCGATCGCCGGTGGCCACCATCTCCTCGCGCATCTGCGTCACGACGGCGCTGGTGGCCTGCAGGGCCTCGCCGAAGGCGGCGGCCCGCTGTCGGTCGGCTTCGACCTGGCGCGACTCGCCCTGGGCGAGGTGCCCCTGCACCTGCTCGAGCAGCGCGGCGCTGCGCTCGCCGAAGCGGTCGTGGAAATTGGCCAGCGCGCGGTCCAGGCCGGCGCTGAGGTTTTCCTCCATCGCCAGGCCGACGCGGCGGCTCAGGTCAGCGTAGGCTGCGGCGGCCTCGCGCTGAAACTGGGCCTGCCGCTCCAGCAGCTGCGCGTCGAGCTGCTCGCCGCGGCGCTCCAGGCGGTCCATCAGGGCGGCCAGCTTTTCGGCGACGGTGGGCAGGGCCTCGCCCTGGGCCTGCAGCTGTCCCAGTGCCCCCAGGGTGGCGTCGAGCGAGGCCTGCTGCGCAGCCTGCTGGGCGGCCTCGCGCCGGTGGGCGAGGGAGAAGCCGCGCAGGTAGCTGGCGATGCCGGCGTCGAGCCGGCGGGCGCACTCGGCCCGCTCGCGGCGGCTCTGGGCCGCCATCAGCCCCAGCAGCGCCGAGGCGGCGACGCCGGCCACCGAGGTGCCGAAGGACAGGCCCAGGCCGCGGATCGGCGCGGCGAGGGCGGCGCGCATCGCGCCCAGGTCGCCCGAGCCCTCGAGCGCGAACACTGTGCCCTGGAAGGTGAGCACCATGCCGAGGAAGGTGCCCAACATGCCCAGCATCACCAGAAGGCCCACCAGGTAGGGCGTGAGCGCGGGGCCGGGCAGCACGCCGCGGCCGGTCTCGACCCGCTGGCGCACCGGCTCGCGCAGGGCGGCGGGCAGGTGGGAGAGCCACTCGTCCAGTTCTCCCTGGCTCGCGGGTGCCGGCTCCAGCTGCGCGAGGGCGGCCTCCAGGCCGGCGGTCTGGGCGCGAAAGCGCTGCAGCTCCAGCGCGCCGAGCACGAAGGTGGCGGCGATCAGCGCGGTGACGACCAGCGCCAGCGCGCTGTGGCCGACGAAGCCCCAGCCGATCCAGGCGATGACGGCCAGGCCCAGGGCGGCGGCGAGTTGGAAGAAGCGTTGGCTCAGGGTGGGGCTCATGGTGTGGGGTCGTTCAGGTCTTCGGACAGGGCTTCGACCATGCCCAGGACGGGTTCGAGGCGCAGGTCCACTTCGGCGAGCAGGGCCTGGCGCCAGTCTTCCTCGAAGCGGTGCAGCCAGGCGCCGCGGGCGCGCCATTGCGCGGGGTCGTCGGCACTTTCAATTCCCTGCAGGTGGGCCTTTCGCAGCTGCTCATAGCGGCGTTGCAGCAGCGAGGGCGGTGTGGGCAGCAGCCGCTCCTGGCGGGCGGCCAGGGTCTGGGCCAGCACCCCATCCATCGCCGCGAGCTGGCGCAGGCGGGTGGAGGCGCGGCCCAGGGCCTGGCGCACGTGTTCGCGCAGCGGGTCGATCAGGCGGTCCATCTTCCGCTGCAGCTCCAGGTGGCGCTGCAGGTAGGTGGACCAGGCCGCGTCCTTGGCCAGGTCGGCGCCGGGCGCCGGCGGGGGCAGGGGGTCCTGGGCGATGGCATGGGCCAGCGCGGCGCGGGCGCGCTGCACGTCGCCAGCCAGCTCGCGCGCCTGCGCCTTCGGGCCGGACAGGGGCACGCCGACCTGGCGCAGCGCCTGGTGGGCCGACTGCAGCGCGATGGCCTCCAGCGGCCCGACCCACAGGCTCAGGCGCTCGGCGAAGTCCATGCCGGCGGCCTGCGGGGCGTCCACGGGCGTCCAGCCGCCCAGGAGACGGACCAGGGGCGTGCTGGCGAACTGGCGGGTCACGGCTTGGCTGCTCACGGGGTGATGTGCGGTGGCGTTGACGCGGGTGTCTGCGCGGAAATCTCGCGGTTCTTGCGCGGTTGTTGCGCGGTTGTTGCGACGGGCTGGGGAGGGCGCACCCGACGGGCGCGGGCGGGAGGTGCCACGAGGCGCCTCCACGAGCCCTGGCCCCCTGTCCGGGCGCCGCCCGGGCGAACTGCGTATTTTAAGAAGTTGCCGGGCCCTGCCGGCGGGCTCTCACCCGGGGCTCACCACTGGCCGGTTTCGATCCGGATGGCGACTTCGCAGTCGTCGAAGATTTCCAGTTTGGCGATCTTCACCCGCACGCCGATCACCCCGGGCAGCTGCATCAGCCGGGCGGCCAGCTTGCCGATCAGGGTCTCGAGCAGGTTCACGTGTTCGGCGGTGCACTCGTCGATGATGATCGCGCGCACCTTGCGGTAGTCGAGGACGTGGAGGATGTCGTCGTCGTGCGGCAGCAGGGGCTGGGTGCCCTGGTTCAATTCCGCGTCGACGCGAATCGGCTGCGGCGCGACCTTCTCGTGGTCGAGGATGCCCAGGTTGGCGTCGAAGCGCAGCCCGGTGAGGGTGAGGATCTGGGTTCCGGCCTTGGTCATGTCGGAGGCTCCGGGGTCGTCACATGAGCGAGAAATCGCGCTCGAACTTCATGAGGTGCTGGCCGCCGTCCACCAGCAGCGTGGTGCCGGTGATGGAGCGGTTGTCCAGCGCGAACTTCACCGTGGCCACCACGTCCTGGGCGCTGGAAGACCGGCCCAGGGGCGAGAGCCGGTGCAGGGCCTCGAACTTTTCCTGCGAGAGCATGTGGCTGGTGAGGGTCAGGCCCGGGGCCACGCCCACCACCCGCACGCGCGGGGCCAGGGCCTGGGCCAGCATCGTGGTGGCGGTCTCGAGGGCGGCCTTCGACAGGGTGTAGCTGAAGAAGTCCGGGTTGAGGTTCCAGAGCTTCTGGTCCAGGAGGTTGACGACCACCGCGGCGGCGTCGGCATCGGCCCCCAGCGCGACCCGGTGCGCATGCAGGGCCTGGGCCAGCAGCACCGGCGCGCCGGTGTTGGCGGCCAGGTGGCGCTGCAGGGCCTCGTAGCCGAAGGTCTCGGCGGTGTCGTGCTCGAAGAGGGAGGCGCTGTTCACCACCGCCCGCACCGGGCCCAGGCGCTCCACCACCTGGGGCAGCAGGGCGCGGGTGGCGGCCTCGTCGGCCAGGTCGGCGCCGAAGGCGGCGAAGGCGGTGCCCGCATGGCCGGCGGCGCGGGCCGCGGCCTCGCAGTCGGCCACCGTGGCCAGGGCCTCGTCCTTCGAGCCGCGGTAGTGCACCGCCACCTGCCAGCCGGCGGCGGCCAGGGCCAGGGCCATCTCGCGGCCGAGGCGGCGAGCGGCGCCGGTGATGAGGACGGTGGAATGCGTGGGCATGGGGTGTGGGTCCGGGCGGAAGGGCGATACAGCAACTTCAGGCGGCGGCCCGGCGCGTCGATCTGGAACGACAATCGCGGGGTGACAACCGAGACGACCAGTGTAACGAGCGCCGCCCCCGGGGCCGGCGGGCCCGGCGTGAACCCGGCCCAGGTGGGCGCCGCGATGGCGGCCCTGCTGCGCCAGGCCATCACCCGCGCGGGCGGCTGGCTGCCCTTCGACCGCTTCATGGCCCTGGCCCTGTATGCGCCGGGCCTGGGCTACTACGCCCATGGCAGCCGCAAGTTCGGCCGCCTGCCCGGGTCGGGCAGCGACTTCGTCACCGCGCCCGAGATGACGCCCCTGTTCGGCCAGACGCTGGCGGCCGCGGTGGCGGATGCGATGCAGGCCACCGGCTGCGACGAGGTGTGGGAGTTCGGCGCCGGTACCGGCGCGCTGGCCGCGCAGTTGCTCGAGACCCTGGGCGACCGGGTCGCCCGCTACACCATCGTCGACCTCTCCGGCAGCCTGCGCGCGCGCCAGCGCGAACGCCTGGCCGCCTGGGGCGACAAGGTGCGATGGGTCGACCAGCTTCCCGGCACCTTCGACGGTGTGGTGGTGGGCAACGAGGTGCTGGACGCGATGCCGGTCAAGCTGCTGGCGCGTCGCGCGGGCCAGTGGCATGAGCGGGGCGTGGTCTGGCGCGAGCCGGCGGGCGGCGAGGGCGCATCGGCACCAGCGAGCCAGCCGTCATCGGGTCCCCAGTCGCCCGCCACCGCCTTCGCCTGGGAGGACCGACCGACCGACCTGCGTCCGCCCGTCGACATCCCCGGCGACCACGACTACCTCACCGAGATCCACCCGCAGGCCGAGGCCTTCGTCCGCACCCTCGCCGACCGGCTGGGCCGCGGCGCCGCCTTCTTTCTCGACTACGGCTTCCCCGAGTCCGAGTACTTCCACCCGCAACGCCACATGGGCACCCTCATGTGCCACTTCGGCCACCTGGCTGACCCCGACCCACTGGACCGGCCGGGCCTCAAGGACATCACCGCCCACGTCAACTTCACCGGCATCGCCGTGGCGGGCCAGGACGCCGGCCTGGGCGTGCTGGGCTACACCAGCCAGGCGCGCTTCCTGGTCAATTGCGGCCTGGGCGATCGGATGCAGCAGGCCCCGGTCGCCGAGCAGGTGGCGGCCCAGCGTCTCGTCGCCGAACATGAGATGGGCGAGTTGTTCAAGGTGATCGGCTTTCACCGGGGCGCGTTCTGGGACGCCCTGGGTTTCCGCGAGGGTGACCGCACCGCCTCGCTCTGAGGTAGCGCCCTGATGCCATGGTCCGCTGGTTCGTCGTCATCGTCGTCGCCCTGATCGTGATCAGCGGCCTCTCGTCCTGGCTGCAGAAGATCGGCTTCGGCCGCCTGCCGGGCGACTTCCGCTTCCGGCTGTTCGGGCGGGAGTGGTTCATTCCCATCACCAGTACGGTGGTGATGAGCGTGGTGGTGGGGGTGATTGCGCGGCTGATTTGACCCCGGGCCCCCAGCCTGCGCTTGTCGTTCCATCGGGCAAACGAGTGCTTTTCATATTTGTACAAATGGATATGATCGTCGGTGCTCGGCGACATGAACAGCGTTGAGCGACTTCATGTCCCTTTGGCGGCCTCCCTGCGAGGCCGCATTTTTTGACCCGCGTGCCTGCTGCTCCTCGCTGGCGGACCACTATGATTCCTGCCATGCCCCGTCCCGCACCTGCTCGCACCCGGGTCTCTCCCGCTGACCCGGGCACACCGCTTCATCCATCCGCCGCCAGCGTTTTGCGGCGCTTTCGGATGGTGTTTGGCAGTGTGCGAAACCATTTCCGCGAGGTCGAGAAAAAGGCCGGATTGGCCGGCGCTCAGGTCTGGGCGTTGAGCGTGGTGGACGCGGCGCCCGGGATCGGGGTGACCGCGCTTGCGCGGACCATGGACATTCACCAATCGACCGCCAGCAACCTGATCAAGCCCCTGATCGCCCAGGGCCTGCTACGGACAGAGCGCAGCCAGACCGACGGGCGCTCGCGCGCCCTGTTCCTCACCGCCGACGGGAGGCGCGTCCTCAAGCGGGTGCCTGGCCCCTTCATGGGGGTCCTGCCCCAGGCCCTGCTGGCGCTTGACCGGACGACGTTGTCCAGGCTCGACCGGGATCTGGGTCGGCTGGTCGAAGTCATGGGCGCCGACGGCCGGGGAGAACAGACTCCCCTTGGAGCGCCCGAGCGCTGAGGCCCGGGGACCCCGGGCCCCTCCCGCCTGTGCGTCCCTCCTAGCCGCCGTGCTGCGCGTCCCTGAACAGGGCGAGGGCGCCGTCGACCATGCTCTCGGCGTTTCTTCCCTCCTGGGCGAATTTCCGCAGCAGGCTTGCGTCTCCGCCCTCACGGACGGTCCTCTTGATGCGGTCGATCGCTTCCGTCGCGCCGAGCGCCTGCGCGTGGGGCCGGATCTTCTCCAGGGTCGAGAGGATGTCCTCCCCCAGCGGAAGGGCCTCGTAGCTGCGCGGGTGCACGAGGGTGCCATCCAGACCGAAGCGGCAGGCCTGGAAGCGGTTGTAGGTGTAGACGAGGTAGTCGGCCTCCTGAGGGGGCGGGTCGCCCCCCTCCATCAGGTGGCTGCACAGGGCCTGCAGGTAGCCCGCCAGAGCTGCGGCTTGGTCCACCGACAGCGGGGTGTCGCACACCCTCAGTTCGATGGTGCCGAACTCGGGCTTGGGCCGAATGTCCCAATAGAAGTCCTTCATGCTCTTGACCACACCTGTTCGTTCCATCTGTGTGAAGAAATCCGCCTCGAATTCGGCCCAGTCGAGCATGAAGGGCGCACGGCCGCTGAGCGGGAAGGCGAACACCGAATTCAGCCGCGCCGAACTGAACAGCGTGTCGTTTCGCTGGACGAAAGGCGACGACGCCGACAGCGCGATGAAGTGAGGCAGGTAGCGATTGAGGGAGTGCAGCAGGAACAGCGCCTGGTCCCCGGAGGTGCAGCCCACGTGGACATGCTGGCCGAAGATCGTGAACTGCTTGGCCAGGTAACCGTACAGCGCGGAAACTTCCTTGAACCGCGGCTTGGCGAAGATGCGGCGGTCCGACCACTGCTGGAAGGGGTGCGTGCCGCCGCCGCAAATGCCCACGTTGAGTTTGTCGCCCGCCGCGACCAGGGTGTCCCGGATCTGCGCCAGCTGCGCCAGCAGACCGTCGTGGCGGGTCTGGATGTCGGTGGAAATCTCGATCATGCTCTCGGTGATTTCCGGCACCACATGGCCAGGAAAGGGGCGCCGGCCCAGGAGTTCGAGCATGTCGGGGCTGGCGTCGACCAGGTCGAAGTCGCTCGGCGAGACGAGCTGCAATTCGAGCTCGACGCCCAGGGTCAGGGGGGCGGATTTCTTGAACGGTTCAAGCGGCACGGGACGGGTCCTGGTTCTGGCGGCTTTCACCGGCGATTCGCAAGGCGAACTGGGTCAGTATCGGGCCGATCAGTTCGAGAAACAGTGTCGCCGCCGCCAGCGGGGCGGCTTGCGCGAGGAGGTCGACCCCGAGGTAACGGGTCTGCTCCAGCAGCAGGATCACGAAAGCCGACATCGGTGTAAGTGCCAGGCCGGTCAGCATCCCCTTGCGCCATGTGGTGCCGCTGGCGCGCGCCAGCGCAGTGACGCAGGCGACCTTGACCACCAGGCGCACGAGTACCAGCGCCGCTCCGACCTGCAGGCCGTCAACGACGCGGGTCCAGTCCAGGGTGGTGGAGATATAGGTGAACAGGACCACGGCCAGCAGGTCGCCCAGCGCCCCGAAATTGCGCTGGGTCGGCGCCAGCGAGAACCGGCGGGCTCGCGCCAGGAGGCCGAAGGTCAGCGCGGCGAGGATAGGCGACAGCTTGAGGGCATGGGTGATGGCCACGAGAAAGATCACCGCGATGGCGAACGTGACGGTGGCGCCCTCGGGCTGGCCGCTCGTCTGGCGAAGCAGGGCCGGTACGACGACCCCGAACAGGGCGCCCAGGGCCGCCGAGGCCACCAGCACCAGGGCGCTGCTGGAGATGGCCGACCAGAGGTTGCCTGAACTTTCGAAAGCCCAGAACCCGACGACCACCTTGAAGGCGAAGACGGCCAGGGCGCAATTGATCGCCGACAGGTGCAGCAGGCGCTCGGTGACCTGGCCCGCGCTGCGCTGCTCATTGACCACCCGCATCACCGTGGCCGGCGAAGTCGACATGGCCAGCGCGCCCAGGAGCAGGGCCGTCAACGTCGAGGCCCCTTGGGCGCTCGCGAGGAATGTCACCGCGGCGAAGGTGCCCAAGGCCTCGACCACGCCTGTCGCGCTGAGCCAAGGGTTTGCTTGCAGCCATCGCAGGTTGATGCGGTAGCCGAACTCGAAGAGGATCAGGCCGAAAGCGATGTTGGCCAGGGTGGTCGCGTCAACGCCCGATTGCGAAGCAAAGGCTGCCAGAGGCGTCTGGCCGAAGCCAAATCCCACCAGCCCGTAGAGACTGATGCGCGGAAGCCCGGTCAGCTGGTGGCCGGTTTCGCCAACGATCCAGGCGACGGCGATCAAGGCTGGCCAGATGAAGTTCGCGCTGGACTGAAGCAAATCCATTCCTGATCTCTCCGCATGGAGGAAGCTGCATGCTGAGCCGCATTATGGCCAGAAGCATTTCCACAAATTCATTTTGCTGCGACTGCAGCAGGGGTTTTCCATGCCGCCTGCCGGGCGACTTCCGCTTCCGACTGTTGGGTCGGGCGTGGTTCATTCCCGTCACCAGCACAGTGGTGATGAGTGTGGTGGTCGGGGTGATTGCGCGGCTGATCTAGCGCACGATCTCGGGGGCCCCTCCCGAGATCTCGGCGAGAAGAAAAGCAAGGCCTCGCAGGGGCCGACCCATGTGCCTGTTCAGTTGCGAAAAGTGGTTCATTGAACTACACTTTGCCGATGGACTTCGAGTGGGATGAGACCAAGAGCGAAGTTTGTTTCCGCGAGCGAGGCTTCGACTTCGCCTACGTTCTTCAGGCCTTTCTCGACCCCAACCGGTTCATCCACCAAGATCTCCGTCGCAACTACGGTGAGGACCGCTACCAGCTGATGGGGCGAATCGAGGGGCGGTTGTTCGTCGTGATCTACACGACCCGGCACAGAGGGATTCGCATCGTCTCCGCACGCAAGGCCAATCAACGAGAGGTGAAGCAGTATGAAGACCGCACGCGTGACGATTGACCCAGCCAGACGGGCCAGTTTGCCCAAGGGTCGCATCGACAAGTCACGTGTCGATGCAACGAGAGAGCCGGACATCGACCGCCAGGCGGCCGAAGATGAGGCGCTCGCCATGCAAGATGCCGCCCGGTTCGCGCGGCGGGTGCGCAAACGCCTGGGTTTCAGCCAGGCCGAGTTTGCCGAGCGCATCGACGTGTCGCTCGACACGATCCGAAATTGGGAGCAGGGCAAGCGTTCGCCCACGGGGGCTGCAAAGGCCTTGCTCAAGGTTCTGGAGAAAGCCCCAGAGGCTGCCCTTGCGGCGCTGCGGTGACACGGGTGGCTGCACAGCGCCAGCCGGGTGACTTCCGCTTCTCCGGCGGGGAGTGGTTCATGCCCATCACTGGCACGGTGGTGTCGAGCTTGGTCGTCGGCGTGATCGCCCGCTCGCTTTGACCACGGCACACCTGGGAGAGGCGCCGGGCTGCTTCAGCGTCTTGCGTCTCGCCGATAGCGTTCGATCGCCGCGTCGACAGAGGCAATCACGCTGCGCGCCTGCGATTCGGTGCGCGATCGGCCCACGGTCATCACATGCGACGTGAGGTAGATCGGGTACCAGGTCTGCGGGTCCTTCTTGTCCAGCGGAAGGAAATTCGTCATGGTGAGAACGACCGTGGCAACAGTCCAATTGCTGGAGGTGGTGTTGTCGTCCGGATTGATCGTGACCAGCCGGATCTGGATGCCGGGTTCATCCGATTGAACCAGGCGATAGCCCTGGGAGCCGCGGATCGCTTCGCGAATGGCATAGGCGAACTGGACCCCCGAGCTGTCGTCACCGGTATGGGTGACGCTCACGCCGATTTTCTGGTCCTGTGCCTGAGAGGCCCCGCACACAATGAGAAGCAGGGCGAAAACCAGTGAGAAGAATTTTCGGGTCATCCCATGTCTTTCGGATCAAAGTGATCATTATCCGGCCGTGATCGGCTCGCCGGAATTCAGCTCAGATCTCCCTGCCTTCCACCGCCGCCACCCGCGCCGCGTGGATGCGCTCCCCGATCGCCGGGCCCCTGGCGCCCTGGGCCAGCGCCTCGGCCGAGACGGCCGCCGTGTCCACCGACTGCGCCGCCGCCAGCGCCGCTTGCAGCCGCAGCCGCTGCGGATAGGCCGACTCCGACAGGCCCCCGCGTCCGCGCGCGTCGCACTCGCAGGCGAGCAGCACCTCGCCGAAACGCGCCGGCTTGCGGAAGGCGTCGCAGCGCTCCAGCAGGCGCACCAGGGCCGCCGCGCCGAACTCGCCGCTGCGGTGGATGTTGCCGTGCTCGCGCGCGACCACTTCGGCCAGCTCGCGGCAGTCCACCGGCACGCGCAGGCGCTGCGCCAGGCCCTGCAGCAGGCGCACGCTGCGCGCCTCGTGGGCGATGTGGCGGGGCCACTCTTCGGGCGGGGTGGTGCCCTTGCCCAGGTCGTGGGCGAGGCAGGCAAAGCGCGCCGGCAGCGGCGCCTCCAGGCGCGCCGCCATGTCCAGCACCAGCAGCAGGTGGGCGCCGGTGTCGACCTCGGGGTGGTGCTCGGCGCGTTGCGGCACGCCCCAGAGGCGGTCCACCTCCGGCAGCAGCCGCACGAGCGCGCCGCATTCGCGCAGGACTTCGAGCATGCGCGAGGGTCGGCCAGCCATCAGGCCGCGGGACAGCTCCTGCCAGACCCGCTCGGGCACCAGGGCGTCCACCTCGCCGCCCGCGACCATGGCGCGCATCAGCGCCATCGTTTCGGGGGCGACGGAGAAGTCGGGGAAGCGCGCGGCGAAGCGCGCCAGGCGCAGGATGCGGACCGGGTCCTCGCGGAAGGCCTCGGTCACGTGGCGCAGGACCTTCGCCTGCAGGTCACGCTGGCCGCCGAAGGGGTCGACCAGGCGGCCGTCGTCCCCACGGGCGATGGCGTTGATGGTGAGGTCGCGCCGCGCCAGGTCCTCCTCGAGGCTCACCTCGGGCGCGGCGTGGAAGGAGAAGCCGTGGTAGCCCGGCGCGGTCTTGCGCTCGGTGCGGGCCAATGCGTATTCCTCGCGCGTCTCGGGGTGGAGGAAGACCGGGAAGTCACGGCCCACCGGCAGGTAGCCGGCGTCCAGCAGCGCCTGCGGGTGGGCGCCGACCACGACCCAGTCGCGGTCATGCACCGGCAGGCCCAAGAGGGCATCCCGCACCGCGCCGCCGACCACGAAGACTTGCATGCGGGCAGTGTATCGGGGGGCGAGGCGACGGCTCTTGCGGCGGCAGGCGGCGGCGACGCGGGGCGCCAGTCCGCTCAGCGCGCCTTCCGGTACGGCTCTTCGAAGTCCAGGAAGTCGCGCTCGGCCAGGGCGTCGTCGACCCAGGCGCTCACGCCCGGCAGCGCCCGCACCCGCGCCACGTAGGCGGCGATGTCGGGCGGCAGGGGCAGGGCGTAGGTGAGAAAGCGCATGCACACCGGGGCGAAGAAGGCGTCGGCCACCGAGAACCCGCCAAACAGCAGGCTGCCCTCAGGACGGCCTGCCATCGCCTCGCGCCACATGGCCACCAGGCGCGCCACGTCCTTGCGCAGGCCTTCGTGTTCGGCCCACAGGCGCTCGCCGACTTCGGGCAGGTGGGCCTCGATGTTCATCGGGCACAGGCTTCGCAGCGGGCCGAAGCCCGCATGCATCTCGGCGCAGAGGCTGCGGGCGCGGGCGCGGTCCGCGCGGCCGGCGGGCCACAGCCGCTTGTCGGGGAAGCGCTCGGCCAGGGTTTCGGCGATGGCGAGCGTGTCCCACACCGCCAGGCCTTCGTCGACCAGCACCGGCACCTTGCCCACCGGGCTCACCTCGCCCATCGTGGTCTTGAAGGCGGAGCCGGGCTCGAAGCTGTCGAAACGGACCTTCACCTCCTCGAAGGGAATGCCGCTTTGGCGCAGCAGCACCCAGGGCCGCATCGACCAGGACGAATAGTTCTTGTTGCCGATGTACAGCTTGAGCATGCGGGGCTCCTCAGGGCAGGTCCGGGCTCGGCTCGGGCCGGTTCGGGTCACGCGGGCCGACCTGCCCCAGGCGGGCGCGCAGCGACTGCGGCTGCCCGCTCAGGATGGCGGCATAGACCGTGGCGTTGGACAGCACCTTCTTCACGTAGTCGCGGGTCTCGCTGAAAGGCACGTTTTCGGCCCAGATGGCGGCGTCGAGCACCGGGCCGTTGCGCCAGTTGCGCGCGCGGCTCGGGCCGGCGTTGTAGGCCGCAGCCGCCAGGGCCATGGAGCCGTCGAAATCGTCGAGCACCAGCTTGAGGTAGCCGGTGCCGATGGCGATGTTGGTCTCGCGGTCGGTGATCTGGTCGGGGGTGAAGCCGGCCAGGCCGATCTTGCGCGCCGTCCAGCGGGCGGTGGCGGGCATGACCTGCATCAGGCCCGAGGCGCCGACGTGGGAACGGGCGTCCATCACGAAGCGGCTCTCCTGGCGGATCAGGCCGTAGACATAGGCCGGGTCGAGGCTGATCTCGCGGGCGCGGCGCACCACGCTCTCGCGCATCGGCAGCGGGAAGCGCTGCTCCGCGTCGAACTCGGCGCGGGTGCGCTCGCTGGTGTTGATGCAGCGGTCCCAGACCTCGCGCTCGCAGGCCAGCTGCGCCGCCGCGAGCAGCTCGCGCTCGGGCAGGCCGCCCGGGCGGGCGAGGTTGGTGGTGTAGTTCCACTCGCGCACGCCTTCGCTGCGCAGGCCGATGGCGATGGCGTGCAGCGCGCGCTGCAGGCCCGGGTCGCGCCGCACCGCCTCGCGCTCGGCGGCCGTGGGCGGCGCGGGCCGTGCCGGTACGGTGATGCGCTGGCCCAGGTCCTCGAGGGCCAGCTGCTCGTAGAAGCCGCGCGGCGAGGCCAGGGCGGTGAGGAGCCGGCGGCCCTCGGCCCGGTCGGCCTCGGCGTTGGGGCCGGCAGAGGCGAGCAGGGCGCGGGCGCGCCAGTAGGTCCAGGTGCTTTCCTGCTGCATGGCCGGCGCCATCTCGGCGATGGCTTCCAGCACCGTGGCCCATTGCGGCGCCGGGGTGGTGCGCAGCGCGGCGCGGGCCTTCCAGGCCAGCATCTCGTCGGTGAGCTCGGCGCCGCGGCCGGCGCGGGCGTAGAAGGCGAGGGCCTCCGGCGCCAGGCGCTGCGCGGCCTGCCGGGCGATGGCGCCCCAGGCCCAGGCCTGTTCCTCCTTCGTGAGGTGCACCGCCCACTTGCGGTCCAGGCGGCTGGCGGCCTCCTGCGGGTCGGTGGCGGCCAGACGCGCCAGCGCCAGCACCACCAGCTCCTTGCGGACCTTGGAGCCGGCGACGACGCGACCGTCGAGGTAGCGCGCGGGCTGGGCCAGGGCGGGCTGCACCTGGGACACCGCGGATGGCGCCACCAGGGTCACCGCATCCTGGGCCATGCGCAGCCTGTTGTATTCGGCGGCGAGGCGGGCCTTGCGCCAGACGTCGTCGGGGGTGAGGCCGGCGGCGCGCTGGGGTGACTTGGGCTCGACCAGCAGGTCGCGGGCGGCGGTGGTGCAGGCGTCTTCCGAATCGCGTTGCGCGAACCACAGTCGGCGCACCTCGTCGGCGATGGCCTCGCTGGGGCCCTCGCGCAGCTGGCGTACCAGCAGCGCGTAGCAGCGCACCTGCGGGTCGTCGTTCATGCGGAAGCGCCCGATCTCGGCGGCAAAGCTGGTCCAGTCGCGGCGCTGGCCCAGGAGCAGCAGCCAGTCATTGCGCAGGCGGTCTTCCTGGTAGGTGCCGGCCCAGCGGGTGAGGAAGTCCTGCACCTCCTGAGGGGTGGCCGTGTCGAGCCGCGCGCGCAGCTCCCAGTACGCGCCCCAGGGCTCGAGCAGGTGGCCGCGCAGCGCGGGCAGCAGCTGCGTCAGGCGCTGGCGCTGGGCCGCGCCCTGGCCCTGGCGGAAGACCTGGGCCATTTCCTGGGCGGCGGCGTCGCCGCGCGGGTCGGGCCGGGCCTCGGGCTGCGCCTGGGCGGTGCTGGCCAGCAGCAGGGCGAACCCTGTCAAAATCGATCGGAACAACATCGGGGAATTATGGACAAGTCGGACGCCAAGAGGGCGCTTCGCCAGCAGCTGCTGGACGCCCGTCTGAACCTCCCGGACCGCCTCGTCCGGTCGGACCTGCTGCAGCGCGTGATGCGCATCTGGCTGGTCGGCCGGCCCGACCTCGTCATCGGCGCCTACTGGCCGATCAAGGGCGAGTTCGATCCCCTGCCGGCCCTGCACCGCTGGAAGGAGGACGGCGAGCTGCTGGACCAGCCCCAGCGCCGGCGCATCGGCCTGCCGGTGGTGGACAAGGTGCACAAGACCCTGACCTTCCACGCCTGGTACCCGGGCTGCCCGATGGAGGAAGACGCCTACGGCATCCCCAAGCCCAAGGACACCGAGGTCATCGTGCCTACGCTGCTCTTCGTGCCCTGCGTGGGCTACGGCCCCGGCGGCTACCGCCTGGGCTACGGCGGCGGCTTCTACGACCGCACCCTGGCCACCCTGCAGCCCAAGCCCTTCACCGTGGGCCTGGGCTTCACCGGGGGCTTTGTGCCCGACCTCGAGCCCGAGCCGCACGACGTGCCGCTGGACGCCATCCTCAATGACAACGGGGTGGTCTGGCCCGTCGGTTGAGGCGGGCTGATGCGCGCGTGGGCGAATTGAAACGATGAACGAACAAGGAAAGACGATGGCGGCAGTGGACGTGGTGGTGATGGCGGCGGGCAAGGGCACGCGCATGAAGAGCGCCCTGCCCAAGGTGCTGCACCGCCTGGGCGGCCGCGCCCTGCTCGATCACGTGGTTGCCGCCGCCGCGGGCCTCAAGCCCCGCCGTCTGGTGGTGGTCACCGGCCACGGCGCCGAACAGGTCGATGCCGCCGTTCGCGGCTTCGCCCAGGCCCAGGGCCTGGCCTGCGAGACGGTGCTGCAGCAGCCCCAGCTGGGCACCGGCCACGCGGTGCAGCAGGCCCTGCCCCTGCTGCCGGAAGACGGCGTCTGCCTGGTGCTCAATGGCGACGTGCCCCTGATCGAGTCGGCCACGCTGCAGGGCCTGCTGGACGCCTGCGCGGGCGAGCGCCTGGCGCTGCTCACCGCCGACATGGTCGACCCCACCGGCTACGGCCGCATCCTGCGGGATGGCCAGGGCGGGGTACGCGGCATCGTCGAACAGAAGGATGCGAGCGAGGACCAGCGCCGCATCACCGAGATCTACACCGGCTTCATGGCCGCCCCCAACCGGCTGATGCGCCAGTGGCTCTCGCGCCTGACGAACGACAACGCCCAGGGCGAGTACTACCTCACCGACGTCGTGGGCCTGGCGGTGCAGGACGGCGTGGCCGTCACCGCCCTCATGACACCTGACCAGCCCCAGGTCGACGGGGTCAACAGCCCGGTGCAGCTCGCGGCGCTGGAGCGCGTCTACCAGCGGCGCCGCGCCCACGCGCTGATGGAGCAGGGCGTGCGCCTGGCCGATCCGGCGCGTTTCGACGTGCGCGGCGAGCTGGTGTGCGGCGCCGACGTCGAGATCGACGTGGGCTGCGTGTTCGAGGGCCGGGTCGAGATCGGCGAAGGCGCGCGCATCGGCGCCCACTGCGTCATCGCCAATGCGCGCATTGGCGCGGGCGCGGTGATCCACCCCTTCACCCATGTCGACGGCGAGAAGGCGGGCGTGCAGGTCGGCGCCGGCGCGCTGGTCGGTCCCTTCGCACGGCTGCGTCCGGGCGCGGTGCTGGGGGACGAGGTCCACATCGGCAACTTCGTCGAGGTGAAGAACTCCACCCTGGGCAAGGGCGCCAAGGCCAACCACCTTGCCTACCTGGGCGACGCCACCGTGGGCGAACGGGTCAACTACGGCGCCGGCTCCATCACCGCCAACTACGACGGCGCCAACAAGCACCGCACCGTGATCGAAGCCGACGTGCACGTGGGCAGCAACTGCGTGCTGGTGGCGCCCATCACCCTGGGCGCGGGCACCACGGTGGGCGGCGGCTCCACCCTCACCAAGGACACGCCGCCCGGTGCGCTGGCGGTGGCCCGGGGCAAGCAGGTGCACATCGCCAACTGGCAGCGGCCGGTGAAGAAGAAATCCTGAGCCCGGCCCTGCCCGGCCCCGGAGTGCGAGGCGCCAGGTCCCGCCCCTCAGATCCCTTGTCGACCCTCAGCGCCGTGCGGGCTCCAGCGGCAGGCGCGGCGCGAACTTGGCCCGCTTCACGCTGAAGAAGGCCTTCACATTGCGCACGTTCGCGTCGGCGGTGAGCAGGCGCTGCTGCAGCGCCAGATAGGCCGGCATGTCGGCCGCGCGCACATGCAGGATGAAGTCCGGCCCGGGCGAGACCCGGTAGCACTGCTGCACCGCCTCGTCGGCCACGACCCGTCGCTCGAAGGCGTCGAGCAGCTCGGCGCCTTGCCGGTCCAGCGTCACTTCGACGATCGCCTCCAGCCCGTGGCCCAGCGCCGGCGCCAGCCGGTCGGCCGAGAGTATGGCGACCTGTCGCTCGATCAGGCCCGCCGCCTGCAGCCGCTTGACCCGGCGCAGGCAGGTGGGCGGCGAGACGTGCACCCGGCCTGCCAGCTCCAGGTTGCTCATCGAAGCGTCCTGCTGCAGCAGGTCCAGCAGGGCGAGGTCAACGGCGTCGAGAAATGAAGGGTCGATTTCAGGCATCGGATGGAATTTTATTTCTCAAACCCGAAGGTGAGAAATAAATGAGCATTTAAACCTGAATTTTGATTCAGGATTCCGTATCTCTGCGCCTACAGTGCCAGCACTCATTCCGGAGGTCATCCCATGTGCGGCATCGTCGCCGCGGTCTCGCACCGCGACATCGTCCCTCTCCTGGTCCAGGGTCTGCAGCGCCTGGAATACCGTGGCTACGACTCCTGCGGCGTCGCGGTCCATGCCCAGGGCCTCCAGCGTGCCCGCAGCACCCAGCGCGTCGCCGAGCTGATGCATCAGGTGACCACCGAGGGCCTGGCCGGCAGCACCGGCATCGCCCACACCCGCTGGGCCACACACGGCGCGCCGGCGGTGCACAACGCCCACCCCCACTTCAGCCACGGCCCGGGCGCCACACCTTCAGACCGGGCGGGCCGCATCGGCCTGGTCCACAACGGCATCATCGAGAACCACGAGGAGCTGCGCGCCGAGCTGCAGTCACGCGGCTACGTGTTCGCCAGCCAGACCGACACCGAGGTGATCTGCCACCTGGTGGACAGCCTCTACGAGGGCGACCTCTTTGAGGCGGTGAAGGCCGCGGTGCGTCGCCTGCATGGCGCCTATGCCATCGCGGTGATCGGCAAGGACGAACCGAACCGGGTGGTCGGCGCGCGCGCCGGTTCGCCGCTGGTGCTGGGCGTGGGCGACAAGGAGCTGTTCCTCGCCAGCGACGCGATGGCCCTGGCCGGCGTCACCGACCAGATCGTCTACCTGGAGGAGGGCGACCTGGTCGACCTGCAACTCGGTCGCTACTGGGTGGTGGGCAAGGACGGCCGGCCGGCTGAACGCCCGGTGCGCACGGTGCAGGCCCACAGCGGCGCCGCCGACCTGGGCCCCTACCGCCACTACATGCAGAAGGAAATCTTCGAGCAGCCCCGCGCCATCGCCGACACCCTGGCCGGCCTGGAGGCGGTGGTGCCCGAGCTGTTCGAGGGCGCGGGCACGCCGCCGCCGGGCGAAGGCGCGCACCGCACCTTCCAGCAAGTCGACTCGGTCCTGATCCTCGCCTGCGGCACCAGCTACTACAGCGGCTGCACCGCCAAGTACTGGCTGGAGTCGATTGCCAAGGTGCCCACGCAGGTCGAAATTGCCAGCGAGTACCGCTACCGCGAGTCGGTGCCCAACCCGAACACCCTGGTGGTGACGATCACCCAGTCGGGCGAAACCGCCGACACCCTGGCCGCCCTGCGCCATGCGCAGTCCCTGGGCATGCGGCACACCCTCACCATCTGCAACGTGGCGACGTCGGCGATGGTGCGCGAGTGCAAGCTGGCCTATGTCACCCGCGCCGGCGTGGAAGTGGGCGTGGCGTCCACCAAGGCCTTCACCACCCAGCTCGCCGGCCTGTTCCTGCTCACGCTGGCCCTGGCCCAGGCCAAGGGGCGCCTGGGCGCCGACGAGGAGGCGGCCCACCTCAAGGCCATGCGCCACCTGCCGGCGGCGCTGTCGGCGGTGCTGGCCCTGGAGCCGCAGGTCATCGCCTGGGCGGAGGACTTCGCCCGCAAGGAGAACGCGCTGTTCCTGGGTCGGGGCCTGCACTACCCGATTGCCCAGGAGGGCGCGCTCAAGCTCAAGGAGATCACCTACATCCACGCCGAGGCCTATGCCGCCGGCGAGCTGAAGCACGGCCCGCTGGCCCTGGTCACGGGCGAGATGCCGGTGGTGACGGTGGCTCCCAACGACGCCCTGCTGGAGAAGCTCAAAAGCAATATGCAGGAAGTGCGCGCGCGCGGCGGCGTGCTCTATGTGCTGGCCGACGCGGACACCCGCATCGACAGCGGCGACGGCCTGCACGTGATCCGCATGCCCGAGCACTACGGCGCGCTCTCGCCGCTGCTGCATGTCGTGCCCCTGCAGCTGCTGGCGTACCACACCGCAATCGCGCGGGGGACCGACGTGGACAAGCCGAGGAACCTGGCCAAGAGCGTGACGGTGGAATAAGCCACCGATTCGTGGGGGCCCTTGGTGGACCCGGGGCCTGCGGCTGGCGCTTCAGCGGCCGCAGGCCACCTCGACGTGCGTCTCGGCCATCGTGCCCGGCGCGGCCGGCGACCACTTCGGGTCCTCGAACACGCCGGAGTAGACCACCCGCCCCGAGCCGGTCCGGCCGCTGTACTGGATGATGGAGAAGGTGGCGGCCGTCTCCATATTGCAGTCGACCGCCCGCAGCAGCTTTTCGGAGGAGTAGGTGTCGCCGGTCGAATCGGTGTAGGGCCGGGCGTAGTCCCGCATCAGCCAGAAGCGGACCTTGCCGCCCTGGGGGCGGATGGTCGCCGGGTCGTAGTACTCCTGGTAGACCTGGCTGCTGGGGGCGCCCAGCCACTTCCATTCGGCGTGGGCGCTGGCCGCGGCAAGCAGCATCGCGGCGAAAACGAGACGGCGCATCAAATTCCCTTCGAGGTCGAGATAGTTGATTTTCGCCTGCGATCAGCGAAGGGCCTGCTGATGGCGGGTCCGTGTACTGTCTCCGAGGCGCCAGGCCTGTCCGGGCCGGCGCTACGTGCCCGGGCTGCCCGCCGCTTCACCCGCTCCGGTGGTGCGCTCCAGGCTGGCCAGCAGGCGGGCCCCCAGGCGCGCCTTGATCGCTTCGGAGTAGAAGGGGCAGGTGCCGCGCCCCTCCAGCGCCCGTAATTGGGCGACCGAGATGGCGTGCCTTTGGGCCAGCGCCGTTTCCTCCACCCGCGCGGCCTCACGCAACGTTCTCAGGCGCTCCTCCTGTTCCCGCGTCCAGGCGGACACGGCCGGGCCCTTGCCAAGGCGGTCCGCGAAGTTAGTGGATGTGCGGGATGACACGGTCGGGTGAATGGTCGATCTCAACGGCGTGCAAGTTTCATGCGCTGAGGCCGTTGGAGCTATATCCAAATGGTCTACGGGTGCACTGAGCGACTGCCCCCGTGCTACATTGACCAAATTGACAACAACGAGCTTTTCGCTATGCAACTGAAGTCTCTTCTCCGCTCGATCGCCGCGCTCCTGGCCGCCACGGCCCTGTCCGGCTGCCTGGACATCAACCAGAAGGTCGTCGTCGACAAGGGCGAGCTGGCCTACACCGCCGAAATTCGTGTCGACGCCAAGCTGGCGGCGATGAACGACAAGAAGGGCGGCGTCTGCGGCGCTTTCGCCGAGGCGGGCGGGGATTCGATGAAGGTGCAGGTGGCCGAGGCCGTCGTCGGCGAAAACGTGGTGTGCACGCTCACCGCCAAGGGCCCGATCGAGAAGTTCGCCACCTTCGCCGCGGGCAACAAGGAGACCTCGCTGGTCAACGTGTCGCGCGCCTCCGAAGGCGCCTGGCGCATCGACAGCAGCTTCGACATGAAGGACAAGGCCGGCGCCAACCCGATGATGGAGGGCATGATGCAGGCCATGCTCGCCGGCCGCACCCTGAGCTGGTCGGTCACCGTGCCCAAGGTGCTCGAGACCAATGGCCAGCTGTCCCAGGACGGCAAGTCGGTCACCTGGTCCGTGCCCCTGGCCGCCGCCTACAAGGACAAGCAGTCCTTCTACGTGATCTTCAAGGCCGAGCGCCCCTGGTACGCGTTCATCCTGGACATCATCGAAGCGATCAAGCGCTTCATCGGCTCGCTGTTCGGCGGCGACAAGGCCCCCGCTCCGGCCGCTGCGCCGGCCGCTCCGGCACCCGCCGCCGCTCCGGCTGCTGCGCCCGCCGCCCCGGAGCCTGAGGCGCAAGCCCCCGCCGCGCCGCAGGCCGAGGCCCCGGCCGCTGCTGCCGCCCCGGCCCCTGTCGAAACCGGCCCGATCACCGCCAGTTTCGACTGTGCCAAGGCCGCTTCCGCGCAGGAAAAGCTGGTCTGCGGCGACCGCGAACTGGCCCGCCTCGACGTGGATCTCTCCGCCGCCTACCGCAAGGCCCGCGAAGCCGCGGCCGATCCCAAGGCGCTGCAGGCCGACCAGCTGCAATGGCTGAAGTCCTCCCGCAATGCCTGCGGCGACAAGGCCTGCCTGGTCGACGCCTACAAGGCCCGCCTGGCCCAGCTTTCCCGCTGATCGTCCCTTGCCGGTGCCGAGGGCGCCGCGATGCGGCGCCCCTCAAGCCCGGGCCGGCAGGCCGGTCAGGCGCCGCACCAGCCGGTGCTCCACCTTCTTCTGCGGGGTGATGGCGAAGAACTGTTCTTCCACCCCGTCGCAAGGCGCCACCCGCCGCACGTCGTAGCGGCGCACCAGGTCCTCCTCCACCAGGGAGGCCGCCGGGAACACGCCCATCCCGCCCGCGCCGAAGGTCTTGAGCAGGGCGCTGTCCTCGAACTCCCCCGCCACCCGGGGCCGCAGGCCCTGGCGCTCCAGCCAATGGTCCAGGCGCGCGCGCAGCGCCCCATGGCCCGTGGGCAGCAGCACCGGCAGCTCCCCGCTGGCCAGCGCCGCATGCAGGGCCTCAGCATCCCGACGGTCCTGGGCGGCGGCTGCGCGCATCCCGCGGCCCACTCCCCGGCCCGGCCGTCGGACTGGCACGCCCAGCTGGTCCGCCAGCGCCGTCGCGGCATACCAGGCGACCGGCGAGCTGCCCAGGGGGTGGCCGTAGAGGCGCAGGCTCGGGTTGTTCGGCGGCGGCCGGTCGGAGATGACCAGGTCCAGCTTGTGCAGGGCCAGTTCCCCCAGCAGGCTCTCGAACTCGCCGTCGTGGCACAGGAGCCGCAGGTCCGGCTCCTGCAGCACCGGCGCCAGCAGCCGGTGCACCGCCAGCTTGGGCAGGCCGTCGGGAATGCCCACCGCCAGCCGGATGCCGGCCGAGTCGGCCGCGGCCCGCACCGCATCGGGCAGCGACTCGCCCAGGGCGAAGATCTGCTCGGCCTGGTGCATGGCCGTCACCCCCGCCTCGGTCAGCGCCACGCCGCGCCCGGCCGGCTTGAGCAGGGCGCAGCCCAGGGACTGCTCCAGCTCCCGGACCTGGGTGCTGATGGTCTGCACCGCCATGCCCAGCTGCTCGGCAGCGCGTGACATGCCGCCGGCCTTGGCGACGACCCAGAAGTAATACAAGTGGCGGTAACTGAAATGCAGGGCCATGCCCGATGCTGGCCTATTTCCTGTTTTTCAGGAAGAACCTTCAAGAAATATCTGATTTTTCAGATGGGATTGCGCCGGTAAGGTCCGGGCCTTCGTGGCCACAGGGCGCCTGCCCTTCCCGCCGCGGCCCCCGGCAACACCTCACAGGAAAAGAACGACACCATGGAAACCATCGCTCCCGCCTGGCTGTGGGCCACCTTCGTGGCCATCGTCCTGGTCTCTCTCTTCGTCGACTTCGTCGTGCTCAAGAAACAGGGCGCGCACGAGATCGGGTTTCGCGAGGCCCTGAACTGGTCCGTCATCTGGATCGCGCTCAGCTTCCTGTTCAACGGCCTGCTGTGGTGGGCGGTGCGTGACGCCACCGGTTCGACTGCGGTGGCCAACGAGAAGTCGCTGGAATTCCTCACCGGCTACCTGATCGAGAAGTCGCTGGCCGTCGACAACATCTTCGTCTTCCTGATGATCTTCACCTATTTCGCGGTGCCGCCGGCATTCCAGAAGCGGGTGCTGATGATCGGCATCATCGGCGCGATCGTGCTGCGCACGATCATGATCCTGGTGGGGGGCTGGCTGCTGTCCAACTTCCACTGGATCCTGTATGTCTTCGGCGCTTTCCTGATCCTCACCGGCGTGAAGATGTGGTGGGCCGCCGGCAAGGAGAGCGACCTCGAGGGCAACCCGGCGCTGCGCCTCCTGCGCAAGCTGATGCCGGTGAGCCAGGGCTTCGACGGCGAGAAATTCTTCACCGTGGAAAACGGCAAGCGCATCGCCACGCCGCTGTTCATGGTGATCTGCCTGGTCGCGCTGACCGACGTGATCTTCGCGGTCGACTCCATCCCGGCGATCTTCGCGATCACCTCCGACCCGTTCATCGTCCTGACCAGCAACGTGTTTGCCATCCTGGGCCTGCGGGCGATGTACTTCCTGCTGGCGGCGGTGGCGGGCAAGTTCCACCTGCTCAATTACGGGCTGGCGGTGATCCTGGTCTTCATCGGCACCAAGATGTGCCTGGTCGATGTCTTCAAGATCCCGGCGCTGGTCTCGCTGGGCGTGGTGGTGGCCATCCTCGCGGTGACCATGCTCCTGAGCGTGCGCACTGCGGGCGGTAGCCACGAGGTGAAGAACCACTCATGAACGAAGGCGGCCGCATGGAGCGGCCGCCGGTGTTTGCCTCAGGGGATTTGGGCCCGGCTGCATGCCGGGCTTTTTTTGCGCGAGGTCAGTGGTGTCGCGCTGCGGCCCCCATCGCGCCGTTCATCGGCGCGGTGAACACCGACTGCCAGGCCTGGAACAGGGGCGCCGCGGCGCTCGCGGCCTGGCTGGCGGATTGCTGCTGCAGTTCGGCGGGTCGCATGAACTCGCTCTGCGCCTTGAGTGAGGCCAGCATCAGCTCCTGGGTGTACTGCGCCCACTCGCTCAGGCCAGAGAGCAGGACGGTGGACTGGATGGCGACCATCTCGATCGGGCTGTTGGCATTGCGCAGGCGGTCGGCCGTCTGCTCCTGCAGCAGCGCGGCGCGCTGGATCATGTGCTGCTGGGTCTGCTGGTAGGTGTCCAGCGCACGCAACATGGCACCCGCGGTCGAGGCGGTGTTGGCCATCTGCTGGCGTGTCAGGTCGGCGATGGCGCCGCTGCCTGCTGCCAGGTCGTTGTCGTCGTGATGTGCGGAGTCGCGCGCGTTGCCCTTGCTTGCCATGGAAGTCCTCCTGTGTGGGTGAATGGCGGTGGTTCGGTCGGGGGAAGCCTCAGCCTGCCGCGCGCATCTGGTCGCGCAGCATCTTGATCTGGTCGTGGTTGCGCTGCACACCCTCGCACTGGCGCTGCACCATCTGGCGCACGTCCGAGGGCAGGGGCTTGGCCAGGGCCTTGCGGTAGCGGGCGAGCGCGTTGTCTTCGCCGCGCTCGGCGTCCTCGAGGATGGATTTGTCGTCGTAGGTCGAGAGCGTGCCCTTGACCGAGACCCAGCCCCGGTGCACCGCGCCCAGGGCGCTGCCGCTGTCCTCGACCTCGCCGCCGAGAATGCGCACCTGCTGCTGCAGCTCGACGCAGCCCTGGCGGCAGTCTTCGGCGCGTTGCTGGAAGGTGGTCCTGAGGTCTTCGCGCTTGGCATGGTCGGCGCAGGCGCGGAAGCCGTACTCGCCGTCCTTGCAGCACTCGATGAGGTCGTTGATCACGTCGATCACGTCCTCCTTGTCGCCCGACCGGTCGCCGGCTGACTGCATCTGGCCCACCGCGGCGCCGACGCCTTCGCTGCTCTGGTCTCTGCTCGAGCCTTCACCCATGCGCCCGGAGGCGGTGGAGGTGCCCACGCCCTCGATCGGCCGGCTACCGGCCGGCGTGTCCGAGACCGCGCTGGAGGCGCCCGAGGCCGCATGCCGCATCGCGTCGCCCGCCCGGTCCCAGGCTGCGCGGCTTGCGTGCTGGGCACGGTCCCACTCGAGCGAGGAGCTGCCGCGCGCCCCCTGCCAGCCGGTTTCCAGGCGGGAGGCCGCGGTGTCCCAGTCCTCGTTGTACTTGCCGCGCGACTCGAGGCCGTAGCGGTAGGCGGGGCCGTAGTCCTCATAGCTGCGGCCCGGCTCGTAATAGGGTTCCTCGGTGTAGCGCCCGCGCCAGAAGGCTTCTTCGTCGGCCGGGTTGATGGCCTCGGCCACCGCCCGTCCCGCCAGGCCACCGACGACCGCGCCGGCGACGCCGCCCACGGCCATGCCCAAGGGGCCGGCGGCCATGCCGGCCACCGCGCCCGCGGCCGCGCCGCCCACCACGCCGACGCCGGTCCCTACCGGGTGGCTGCTGCCACTCGACTCGCTGCCCGAACCCTCGGCGGGTTCGCGGCCGGATTCACGTTCCTCTGCTGCCATGGTCATGCTCCTGCTGGGTTGCTGTCCTCTCGCCGGGAAGGCGAATCGGCAGATGATCCCGCCGGCTGCAGGAACCCGGCCGTCGGCGGGTTCGTGGAGCGCCTGTAGGAGGTGGGCCAACGCCCGCCAGCAGCAACCGCCGCCAGGGGGCTGGGCCCGCGTTCCTACAGGTCCGGGCCGGTGGCGTGATCCAAGCTGGTTGGCATGAGGCTGCCTTTGCGCCGCACCCTGGCCCCGGTGCAACTGGGCTACGGCGACGGCGCGCCCAGCCAGGGGCTGCTGGGGCGGCGCTTCATGCTGGACGTGGAGGGCGGCGACCTCACGCTGTCCCTGGACCTCACGCCCAACTTTCACACCCGGGACAAGGCGGCGGCCGGTTACGTGGACGCGGCCGCGATCCCGCGCAACCACCGGCGGCTGCGCGAGGTGCAGATCGAGGACAGCCTGCTGCGCACCCGGCTGCTGCGGGCCTGGGAGGCGGCGCCGGCCGACCCGTCGCCGCGGCTGTGGTTGCTGCTGGACCTGGGGCCGCGGGGGAGCTTCCGCTACCAGGTGCTGCTGCAGCTGCGGTTTGCGGGCGGGGTGTCGCTGCAGGTGCTGCGGGTGATGGAGGCGATGCCGGGGTGAGGAGTGGGCAAAAAGAAAAAGGCCGTCGAGCGGATGTCGACGGCCTTTTGGCTGGAGCGGGAGGTCTTACTTGAGACCGGCCGCTGCGCGCAGCGCGGCGGCTTTATCAGTTCGCTCCCAAGTGAACTCCGGCTCGTTCCGGCCAAAGTGGCCATAGGCCGCAGTCTTCTGGTAGATCGGGCGCAGCAGGTCCAGCATCTGGATGATGCCCTTCGGACGCAGGTCGAAGATCTCGTTGACCAGGGCGGCGATCTTCTCGTCGGGGATGACGCCGGTGCCCTCGGTGTAGACGGTCACGTTCATCGGCTTGGCCACGCCGATGGCGTAGGCCACCTGCACCTGGCACTGCTTGGCCAGGCCTGCGGCGACCACGTTCTTGGCGACGTAGCGGGCGGCGTAGGCGGCCGAGCGGTCGACCTTGGACGGGTCCTTGCCGGAGAAGGCGCCGCCGCCGTGCGGGCAGGCGCCGCCGTAGGTGTCGACGATGATCTTGCGGCCGGTGAGGCCGCAGTCACCCTGCGGGCCGCCGATGACGAAGCGGCCGGTCGGGTTGATCAGGTAGCGGGTGTCCTTCAGCCACTCCTTGGGCAGGACAGGCTTGATGATCTCCTCGACGATGGCCTCCACGAAGGAGGCCTTCATCTTGTTGCCGTCGCTCTGCTCGGGGCTGTGCTGGGTGGAGAGCACCACGGTGTCGATGCTGTGGGGCTTGCCGTCCACGTAGCGCATGGTCACCTGGCTCTTGGCGTCCGGGCGCAGGAAGGGCAGGGAGCCGTCCTTGCGCTTCTGGGCCTGGCGCTCCACCAGGCGGTGGGCGTAGTGGATCGGCGCGGGCATCAGCTCGGGCGTCTCGTCGCAGGCGTAGCCGAACATCAGGCCCTGGTCGCCGGCGCCGATGTTGAGGTAGTCATCACTGGCGTGGTCCACGCCCTGGGCGATGTCGTTGGACTGCTTGTCGTAGCAGACCATGACCGCGCAGCCCTTGTAGTCGATGCCGTACTCGGTGTTGTCGTAGCCGATGCGCTTGATGGTGTCGCGCGCGACCTGGATGTAGTCGACGTGGGCGTTGGTGGTGATCTCGCCGGCCAGGACGACCAGACCGGTGTTGGTCAGCGTCTCGGCGGCCACGCGCGAGCGCGGGTCCTGGGTGAAGATTGCGTCGAGGATCGCGTCCGAGATCTGGTCGGCCACCTTGTCGGGGTGGCCCTCGGACACGGATTCGGAGGTGAAGAGATAGTCGTTCGCCATTTGAGATACTCCGTTCTGGTTGAAGGGCGCGTTGCCTTCGCTGGAGCTTCGGCGAACGCTTTAGCAGTGGTTGTTTAACGTCGCCCTGCAAGTAGTTCAATAACTCGGCGACTCCGCGATTCTATCGCCTGTCCCCCTCCATCCGTCCACCCCGACCCCGTCAACCCTCCCACCCTGCCGATGACGGTCCTCTTCCGCCTGCTCGCCCGCCTGCCCCTGCGCCTGTTACATGCGCTGGGCACAGCCCTGGGCTGGGGGGTGTGGGCGCTCTCGCCCGCCTGGCGCCGGCGCTTCGTCGTCAACGCGGCCCAGGCCGGCTACGCCTGGCCGCAGGTCCGGCCGGCGGTGGCCGGGATCGGCCAGATGGTGGCCGAGACACCCCGGCTGTGGTTCGGCGCGCCGGCGCCGGTCGAATGGGACAACCTCGAGTCCGTCACCCGCGCCTATGCCGCGGGCCGGGGCGTGCTGTTTCTCACGCCCCACCTGGGCTGCTTCGAGGTGACCGCGCAGGCGCTGGCCAGCCGCCACCTGGCGGCCCATGGCCCGCTCACCGTCCTGTTCCGCCCCGCGCGCAAGGCCTGGCTGGCGCCCCTGGTGGCCGCCTCTCGCGACCGGCCTGGCCTCGCCGCCGTGCCCACCAACCTGTCGGGCGTGCGCCAGATGATCAAGGCCCTGCGCGAGGGCCGCGCCGTCGGCCTGCTGCCCGACCAGGTGCCGCCCGAGGGCCAGGGCCTGTGGTCGCCCTTCTTCGGCAGGCCGGCCTACACCATGACGCTGGCCGCGCGCCTGGCCTTGCAGACGGGTGCCGAGGTGCGCCTGGTCTGGGGCGAGCGTCTGGCCAGTGGCCGGGGCTACCGGCTGCATTGCCGCGAGCTGGAAGCCCCGCTGGCCGCCGACCTCGAGCTGGCCGTCGCGCAGATCAACCGCGAGATGGAGCGCCTGGTGCGCGAGTGCCCGCAACAGTACCTCTGGAGCTACAACCGCTACAAGCAGCCGCGGCAGCAGGAAGGCGGCACTGGCGCAAGCCCCGGCGCAGGCGCCAGCACAGGCGCCGGTTCGGCCCAGGGCCCCGGAGGCGCCGCGTGAGCGCCCGGTCCCCCCTGCGCCAGGGCCTGTCCCTGGCGGGCGGCTACGCCCTGCTGGCTTTCCTCTGGCTGTTCCACTGGCTGCCCCTGGCATGGCAGGCGGCCATCGGTCAGGCCATGGGCGGCCTGCTGTGGCGCTTCCTGGGTTCGCGCCGGCGCGTCACCCTGCGCAACCTGGCCCTGTGCTTCCCCGAGAAGAGCGAAGCCGAACGCCTGGCGCTGGGCCGCGAGGTCTTCGGCTGGTACTGCCGCAGCGTGCTCGAGCGCGGCCTCTTGTGGTTCGCGCCGGTGCCCCGCCTGCGCCGCCTGATCCGGGTCGAGGGCGACCCCGGCTTCGCCGACCGCCACCAGGGCCCGGTGATGTGGCTGGTGCCGCACTTCGTCGGCCTCGACGTGGCCGGCGTGGCCACCCAGTTGAACATCCGCCGCGGGCTCGCCTCCATCTACCAGCCGCAGACGCAGCCGGTGATCGACGCCGCCATGCGCCGCGCCCGCCTGCGCCATGGCAATACCGAGCTGTTCTCGCGCACCGACGGCGCGATCCCGCTGGTGCGCGCGGTGCGCCGGGGCTTCGGTTTCTTCAACCTGCCCGACATGGACTTCGGCAGCCGCGACGCCGCCTTCGTGCCCTTCATGGGCGTGACCGCGGCGACGCTGGTGGCGCCCTCGCGCCTGGCGCGCAGCCTGGGCATGGCGGTGCAGCCGGTGATCGCCCGGCTGCTGCCCGGCGGCCAGGGCTATGTGGTGACCTACCTGCCGCCGATCGAGGGCTTTGCCACCGAGGACCCGGTGGCGGACGCGACGCGCATGAACGCCTGGATCGAGCAGCAGGTGCGCGCGATGCCGGCGCAGTACTTCTGGGTCCACAAGCGCTTCAAGACGCGGCCCTCGGGCGAAGCCAGCCTCTATTAGCGTCCCAGAGACAAGGGTCCGCGCATGGCCCGCCCAAGGCCTGCAGTCGCGTCGCCGTGACGGCAGGTCTTTCCCTCAGTCCCCCGCGAGGAAAGCTTCCAGGTGCCCGATCACCTGCTGCGGCCGCTCGTGCACCAGCCAGTGGCTGGCCTCGGGCAGGCGGTGCAGGGTCATGCGCGGCACCCAGCGGTCCAGGCCGTCGATCAGCTCGGGCAGCAGGGCCGCGTCCTTCATGCCCCACAGCACCAGGGTGCGCAGGCCCACGGTGAGCAGCTCGTCGGGCAGGTTCACGCCCGCGGCGCCCGGGTCCTGCGGCGTGGGCGGCCGCATCGGCGAGGCCGCGTAGTAGCGGCAGCCGCCGGCCAGGCCCGGGCCGCCGCGCCAGATCGCCCGGTACTGGTCGCGCGTCGCCTCGTCCATCCAGTCCGGCTGCTGGCCGTCCGCTTCCTGGAACCAGGGCCACAGGCGCGCATGGTCGTTGGCCCCGAGCAGGGTGGGCGCATCGGGCCGGACCAGGAAATTCATGTAGGCGCTGGCTTCCTGCTGGCGCGGGTTGTCCCGCAGCTCGCGGCAGAAGGTGCCGGGGTGGGGCGAGTTGAAGATGGCCAGCTTGCGCAGCACCGTCGGGCGCTCGGCCGACTCCCGGTTGGCGAGGGCCCAGGCCACCGCGCCGCCCCAGTCGTGCGCCACCACCGCCTCGGCGGGCCGACCCTGGCCCTCGATCGCGACCAGGGCCGCGATGTCCTGCACCAGATGCCTGACCCGGTAGGCCTCCACCGCCTCGGGCGTGCTGGAGCCGGCGAAGCCGCGCAGGTTGGGCGCCACGCAGCGGTAGCCGCCGTTCTCGCGCCGGGAGAAATGTTCGAGGAGCCCGTCCCAGACGAAGGCCGCCTCGGGGAATCCGTGGAGGAAGACCAGCAGCGGCCTGCCCGGTTCGCCGGCCGCCCGGCAGTCGAGGGTGATGCCGTGGGGGAGGGCGAGCGGGTAGGTCTGGATCATGCGTCGGTAGGGTCGGCTTCGGGTTCGGGTTCCGGCCCGTCGCCGCTTGCGCCGGTGGAGGACGGGGCGTCCCCGTCATGGGCCCACTGCCAGAGCAGCTGGGCCACTTCGCCGACGCCCTGCTTCTTGAGGGCCGAAAACAGCTTGACCTCGCCGCCGCCGGCCTGCAAGCGGGTAATCGAGAGGGCCTTGTTGGCCTCCTGCCGATTGAGCTTGTCGGCCTTGGTCAGGAGGACCAGGAACTTCAGGCCCTGCTCCACCCGGGGGCGGATCACTTCCAGCAGGATCTCGTCGAGCTCGGTCAGGCCGTGGCGCGGATCACACAAAAGTACGACGCCGCGCAGGTGCGGGCGGGTGATCAGGTAGTTGGCCATCACCTGCTGCCAGCGCAGCTTGTCCTGCTTGGGCACCGCGGCGTAGCCGTAGCCGGGGAGGTCGGCCAGCACCGCGTCGGTCGTGCCCTGCTTGCCCAGGGAGAACAGGTTGATGCTCTGGGTGCGGCCCGGTGTCTTGGAGGCGAAGGCCAGGCGCTTTTGCTGGGTGAGGGTGTTGATGCAGGTGGACTTGCCGGCGTTGGAGCGGCCGACGAAGGCGATCTCCGCATGCGGGTGGTCCGGCAGGAACTCCAGCCGGGGGGCGGTGGTGAGGAAACGGGCGGTGTGCATCCAGCCCAGTGCCTGCACGGGGGTCACGGGTCCGGAGTCGCCGGCGGGGCCGGCGGAGAGGGGGCGGGTCGGGCCCGGGGCGGCAGTCATGGGCAGCATTGTAGAATCCGGGGGTTTTGCGCCTATCCCTAGAACCGACCATGAAGTTGCACGCTTCCCTGCTCGTGGCTGCCCTGCTGGCGGCGCCCGTGATGCCCTCCCTGGCGAACACCCCGGCAAGTACCCCGGCACCTGCGAAGGCAGAAGCTGCTTCCGCCCCCGCCAAGGCCCAACCCGCCAAGGCCGCCGCCGCCAAGCCCGACCTGGCCGCCGGCGAAGCGCGCTACACCGCGGTGTGCGCCGCCTGCCACGGCGCCGACGGCAACTCCGGCCCCGCCTATCCCAAGCTGGCCGGCCAGCACCCCGACTACCTGGCCAAGCAGCTGGCCGAGTTCAAGTCCGGCAAGCGCGCCAACCCCGTCATGCAGGGCCTTGCCGCCGGCCTGTCCGACGCCGACATGAAGAACATCGCCGCCTGGGTCTCCACCCAGAAGGCCAAGCCCGGCTTCGCCAAGGACAAGGAGCTGGTCTCCCTGGGTGAGCGCATCTGGCGCGGCGGCATTGCCGACCGCAGCATCGCCGCCTGCGCCGGCTGCCACTCGCCCAACGGCGCCGGCATCCCCGCCCAGTACCCGCGCATTGCCGGCCAGCATGCCGACTACACCGCCGCCCAGCTCACCGCCTTCCGCGACGGCGTCCGCAAGAACAGCGTGCAGATGACGCAGGTCGCCTCCAAGCTGAACGACCGCGAGATCCGCGCGGTGGCCGACTACGTGGCCGGCCTGCGCTGAGGCCCCGGAGGCCTCGGAGGCGTCTGCACCTGGTGTGAGGCAAGGCGGGAACTTCGGCCGCCTCCTACGATCCGACAGGCGGGCCGCTGACAAGGCGACCGCCTGTTGTGCTTTTTGCCCCTGCCGCCGACCCGGAGGCGGCGCCCCGCGCATACTCAAGACCCCATGACGACCTCCTCCGATCGCCCCTCCTCGGGCCCCCGCGCGCAGGCCCTGCGCCCGGCGATGGAGCTGCTGTCGTCGATGCGCTTCGCGATCGCGTTGCTCACCGTGATCTGCATCGCCTCGGTGATCGGCACCGTGCTCAAGCAGCAAGAGCCCGCGGTCAACTACGTCAACCAGTTCGGCCCCTTCTGGGCGGCCCTGTTCACCAGCCTGCGCCTCAACACCGTCTACAGCGCCTGGTGGTTCCTCCTGATCCTGGCCTTCCTGGTGATCAGCACCTCGCTGTGCATCGCCCGCAACACGCCCAAGATCGTGGCCGACCTGCGCTCGGCCAAGGAGAACATCCGCGAGCAGGCGCTGCAGGCCTTTGCCCACCGCGCCCGCGGCGAGGTCGCCGGCAGTCCCGAGGAGGCGGCCCGCCGCATCGGCGGCGCCCTGGCCGGCGCCGGCTGGAAGGTCAAGCTGCAGCGGCGTGAGCGGGCCGAAGGGGCGGGCTGGATGGTGGCGGCTCGCGCCGGCGCGGCCAACAAGCTCGGCTACCTCGCGGCGCACGGCGCCATCGTCCTTATCTGTATCGGCGGCCTGCTCGACGGCGACCTGATCGTGCGCGCCCAGATGCTGCTGGGCGGCAAGGCGCCCTACGCCGGTGGCGGCCTGATCGCCGACGTCCCGGCCAAGCACCGCCTGCCGGACACCAACCCGACCTTCCGCGGCAACCTGCCGGTGGCCGAGGGCACGCAGTCGTCGACTGCCCTGCTCCAGCAGAGCGACGGCGTGCTGCTGCAGGACCTGCCCTTTTCCATCGAGCTGAAGAAGTTCGTGGTGGAGTACTACTCCACCGGCATGCCCAAGCTGTTCGCCAGCGACATCGTCATCCACGACAAGGCCACCGGCGAGAAGCAGGAGGCGCGTGTCGAGGTGAACCACCCGGTGCGCTGGAAGGGCGTCGAGATCTACCAGTCCAGCTTCGACGACGGCGGCTCGAAGGTCACCCTGCAGGCCCTGCCGCTGACCCCGGGCGGCAAGCGCTTCGAGGTCGAGGGCGTGATCGGCGGCAACACCGCGCTCACCCGCGGCCAGGAGGCCGGCGCCGACAAGATGACGCTGGAGTACACCGCCCTGCGCGTGATCAACGTCGAGAACCTGGCTGCGGCCGATGGCCGTGGCGAGGCGGCGGAGGACGCCGCCGGCCAGCCTGGCGCCGGCCTGGGCCAGGCCCTCGAGTCGCGCCTGGGCGCCGGCCACAAGACCAGCTCCCAGAAGACGCTGCGCAACGTCGGCCCCAGCATCACCTACCGCCTGCGCGACGCCGCCGGCCAGGCGCGCGAGTTCCACAACTACATGCAGCCGATCGCGCTCGGGCGCGAGGGCGATGCGCCGGTCTTCCTGCTGGGAATGCGCGAGTCGCAGGCGGACAGCTTCCGTTACCTGCGCCTGCCCGCCGACGACAAGGATTCGCTCGACGGCTTCCTGCGGCTGAACGCTGCGCTGCAGGATCCGGCCCTGCGCCTGGAGGCCGCGCGCCGCTACGCAGCCCATGCGGCGCCGGGGGGCAAGCCCGAGCTGGTGGCGCAGCTGGCCTCGTCCGCCGGCCGGGCGATCAATCTCTTCGCCGGCGCCGAGTCGCCGGTGGCCACGGCCACTGTTCCGGCCGGTCCTCCGGCAGCCGCTGGAGCGTCCTCGGCCAGCCGTCCGGCGGCAGGGACCCAACCGGCCGCCGCTCCCGGCAAGCTGGCCGGCCTGCAGGCCCTGTCCGCGTACATGGAGGCCAACATCCCCGAGGCCGAGCGCGCCCGCGCCGGCGAGATGGTGGTGCGCATCGTCAACGGCACGCTGTTCGAGCTGGCCCAGCTGGCGCAGCAGCGCGCCGGCCTGCCGCCCCTGCCGGCCGATGACCGCACCCGCAGCTTCCTCGGCCAGGCCATGCTGGCCCTGGGCGACCTGCCCCTGTACCCGGCGCCACTGGTCTTCCAGCTCAAGGACTTCCAGCAGGTGCAGGCCAGCGTGTTCCAGGTGGCCCGCGCGCCCGGCCGCAACGTGGTCTACCTGGGCTGCGCCTTCCTCATCATCGGCGTCTTCGCCATGCTCTATGTGCGCGAGCGCCGCCTGTGGGTCTGGCTGGCGCCGGCCGCCGCGGGCAGCGCCGCGACCATGGCCCTGTCCAGCAACCGCAAGACCCTGGACGCCGACCGCGAATTCGAACGCCTGCGGGACCAGATCCTCGGCAAACCGGAAGATTGAACCCATGACCTCCGCACAGACCACCACGCTGACCCTCGATGGCGGCTTCCTGTCCCGCCGCAACGCGCTGGACTGGGTGTTCGCCCTGCTGGTCGTCGCCGGCGGCGTGTTCGCCTTCCAGCGCTACCGCTCGGCCATGGACGTCTACGAGCAGGGCATCCTGCTGGCCACCGTCCCCTTCGCCATCTGGCTGGGCTGGTTCTGGCGGCCGCTGCAGGCGCTGATGGCCGGCGTGGCCGGCTTGTCGCTGCTGGCCCTGGGCAGCTACCAGGGCGAGCTGGCCCGGGCCGACACCGTGTTCGGGCTCAAGTACTTCCTGTCCAGCCAGTCGGCCATCCTCTGGATGTCCATGCTCATCTTCATGAGCACCGTCTTCTACTGGGGCGGCCTGGTCCTGCGCAACGGCGCAGCCTCACTGGAGCGACTGGGCTCAGGCCTGGCCTGGGCTTCGGTGGTGATGGCGCTCGTGGGCACCATGGTCCGCTGGTACGAGAGCTACCTCATCGGCCCCGACATCGGCCACATCCCGGTCAGCAACCTCTACGAGGTGTTTGTCCTGTTCTGCTGGATGACCACCCTGTTCTACCTCTACTTCGAGCAGCAGTACCGCACCCGCGCCCTGGGCGCCTTCGTGATGCTGGTGGTCAGCGCCGCGGTCGGCTTCCTGCTCTGGTACACGCTGGTGCGCGAGGCGCACGAGATCCAGCCGCTGGTGCCCGCCCTCAAGAGCTGGTGGATGAAGCTGCACGTGCCGGCCAACTTCGTCGGCTACGGCACCTTCGCGCTCGCGGCCATGGTGGCCTTTGCCTACCTCATCAAGCTGCAGGCGGGCGAGACCCGCTGGTGGAAGCTGGCGCCGCTGGGCCTGCTGGGCCTGGTGCTGTGCTTCGAGCCGCTCGTCTTCCGCAGCAAGTCGCCGGCCGAAGGCTCCAGCGCCTATTGGGCGGTGTACTTCGGCTTCTCGGCCCTGGTCGTGGCCGGCATCCTGGCGATGCGCCGCCGCATCGCCGAGCGCCTGCCCTCGCTGGAGGTGCTCGATGACGTGATGTACAAGGCCATCGCCGTCGGCTTCGCCTTCTTCACCATCGCCACCGTGCTGGGCGCCCTCTGGGCGGCCGAGGCCTGGGGCGGTTACTGGAGCTGGGACCCGAAGGAGACCTGGGCGCTCATCGTCTGGCTCAACTACGCGGCCTGGCTGCACATGCGGCTGATGAAGGGCCTGCGCGGCGCGGTCTCTGCCTGGTGGGCCCTGGTCGGCCTGGCGGTCACCACCTTCGCCTTCCTGGGGGTGAACATGTTCCTCTCGGGCCTGCACAGCTACGGCAACCTCTGAGGCCTTCGGGCCTCCGGCCTGGTCTCCCGACCGGCCTCGGGCGCACTGGCAGCACTGCGAGGCCCGATCGGCCTTGACCGCGCCGGCCCGGCGGGCATGGCTTCCGTGGTATCAACTGGCTTGCGCGGGCGCTTGTGCCGCCCGCCCCCGAAAGCGGAGCGAGACAAGCCATGTTGATCAAGACCGACCGTGACGGATTCCAGCACCCGCTGGCCAGCGAAATCACGCCCGAGGCCGTCTACCGCCAGCGTCGCGACCTGATGCGCTGGATGGCCGGCGGCGCCGCGGGCGCCACCCTCGCGGCCTGGGCCGGGCGTGAGGCCATGGCGCAAGCCACCACCGCCCGACCGGGCAAGCTCGCCCCCCTGCCGGGCCAGCGCTCCGCGGTCACCGGCGCGGCCACCATGGAGAAGGTGACCGAGTACCGCGACGCCAGCACGTACAACAACTTCTACGAGTTCGGCACCGACAAGGCCGACCCGGCCCGCAACGCCCACACCTTGCAGACCCGCCCCTGGACCGTCGAAGTCGACGGCCTGGTCCGCAAGCCCGGGCGCTACGCCATCGAGGACTTGCTCAAGCTCAGCGCGCAAGAGGAGCGTATCTACCGCCTGCGCTGCGTCGAGGGCTGGTCCATGGTGATCCCCTGGGTGGGCTACTCGCTGTCCAGGCTGATCGACAGGGTCGAGCCCCTGGGCAGCGCCAAGTACGTCGAGTTCGTCACCTTGGCCGACCGCAAGACCATGCCCTATGTGGGCTCCAGCGTGCTCGACTGGCCCTACACCGAGGGCCTGCGCATGGACGAGGCCCGGCATCCGCTCACGCTGCTGACCTTCGGCATGTACGGCGAGGTGCTCCCCAACCAGAACGGCGCGCCGGTGCGCATCGTCGTGCCCTGGAAATACGGCTTCAAGAGCGCCAAGTCCATCGTGCGCATCCGTTTCACCGAGCAGGAGCCTGGCACCGCCTGGAACAAGGCGGCCAAGAACGAATACGGCTTCTATTCCAACGTGAACCCCACCGTGGACCATCCGCGCTGGAGCCAGGCCACCGAGCGGCGCATTGGCGAGGACGGCCTCTTTGCCAAGCGCCGCAAGACGCTGATGTTCAACGGCTACGAAGCCCAGGTCGGACAGCTGTACGCCGGCATGGATTTGCGCAAGTTCTACTGAGGCCCGCGCCATGTCCGCGCAAGCGCCGCTGGCCCCCGCGCCCGATCGCCCGATTCCGGTGCATCCGCCGCATCCGGGCAAGCCCCGGGTCGTCCAGAACTCGCTGCGTGCACGGCTCAACCGCCTGCTGCTGGCCCGCTGGGTCCAGCCCGGCCTGGTGCTGATATGCCTCGTGCCTTTGGGCTGGCTGCTGTTCGCCGCCTTCACCGACCGACTGGGCGCCAACCCGGCCGAGGCCCTGATCCGCGCCAGCGGCGACTGGGCGCTGCGCTTCCTCTGCCTCACCCTGGCGGTGACGCCGGCGCGCATCGGGCTGCAGCTGCCGACGCTGGCGCGCCTGCGCCGCACCCTGGGCCTGTTCGTCGCCTTCTACGCGCTGTGCCACCTGCTGGCCTATGCCTGGTTCGACATGGGCTTCGAGGTGGACGAGATCGCCCGCGACATCGCCAAGCGGCCCTTCATCCTGGTGGGCATGGTGGCCTTCGGACTGCTGCTGCCGCTGGCCGCGACCTCGTTCAACCGTGCGGTCAAGGCCCTGGGCGCGGTGCGCTGGCGCATCCTGCACAAGGCGGTGTTCGGCATCGCGGTGCTGGCCCTGCTGCACTTCTACTGGATGCGCTCGGCCAAGAACGATGTGGCCGAGGTGGTGGTCTACGCCCTGGTGCTGGGTTTCTTCATGGGCTGGCGGGTGCGCCATGCCTGGCAGGACCGGCCCGGACGGGAAGAGCGTGACGCCAAGCCCGCCCAGCCCGCCAAGCCGGCCGAGGGCCAGGCGGCCGCCTGAGCAGCACCTGCAAGCGAGGGCGCGGTCAGCCGACCAGCCGCTCGCCCCGCATCTGGTCTTCCACCGTCTCGCGCTCGCGAATGAGGTGGGCCTGCTCGCCATCGACCAGCACCTCGGCGGCGCGGCCGCGGGTGTTGTAGTTGCTGGACATGCTCATGCAGTAAGCGCCGGCGGACAGCACCGCCAGCAGGTCGCCGGGCTGCACCGCCAGCGCGCGGTCGCGGCCCAGCCAGTCGCCGCTCTCGCACACCGGGCCGACCACGTCGTAGGTGGTGGCGGCGCCCGCGCGCTCGGTGAGCGGCACGATGGCGTGGAAGGCCTCGTACATGGCCGGGCGGGGCAGGTCGTTCATGGCCGCGTCGACGATGCAGAAGTTCTTCTGTTCGCCGGGCTTGAGGACCTGCACCTCGGTGATGCACAGGCCGGCATTGCCCACCAGGGAGCGGCCGGGCTCGATCATCAGGTGGCGGTCGCCAAAGCCGCGCGCGTCGAGCTTGGCCAAGAGCTGCTTCCACAGGGCATCGGCCTCAGGCGGCGTGTCGCCGCGGTAGTTGATGCCCAGGCCGCCGCCGAAGTCGATGTGTTCAAGGCGAATGCCCGCGGCCTCGATCGCTTCCACCAGCTCGAGCACCCGGTCCATCGCGTCCAGGTAGGGGCCGGACTCGGTGATCTGCGAACCGATGTGGCAGTCGATGCCCACCACTTTCAGACCCGGCAGGGTGGCCGCGCGCTGGTAGGCGGCCAGGGTGCGCTCGTGCGCCACGCCGAACTTGTTGCCCTTGAGGCCGGTGGAGATGTAGGGGTGGGTCTTGGCGTCGACGTTGGGGTTGACGCGGATGCTCACCGGGGCCTTGAGGCCCAGGCCCTGGGCGACCTCGCTCAGGACTTCCAGCTCGGACTCGCTCTCGACGTTGAAGCAGCCGATGCCGGCCTGCAGCGCCTGGCGCATCTCGGCGCGGGTCTTGCCCACGCCCGAGAAGATGATATTGGCAGGCGTCGCGCCAGCGGCCAGCGCACGCGCGAGCTCGCCGCCGGAGACGATGTCGAAGCCGCAGCCGGTGCGGGCAAAGACCTGCAGCACCGCCAGCGAGGAGTTGGCCTTCATCGCGTAGTGGATGGTGGCCTTGCGGCCGGCGAAGCCGCGCTGGTAGGCCGCAAGGGCCGAGAGCATCGCCGCCTTGGAGTAGACGAAGAGGGGCGTGCCGTGGGCGCGGGCCAGGTCGGACAGGCGGCAGCCTTCCAGCCACAGCTCGTCGCCGCGGCGGGCCAGGTGGGGAGCGCCGGGCAGGGAGGCGGGGGAGGGCTGGGTCATGGCTGTCGGAGGGTATTGCTGGGAGCCGGCGTGGCGTCGCCGGCCTTGGTGCCGTTGGGGCTGGAGGCGGTCGGCGCGGCGGAGGGGCGGGCCAGCTCCCGGCCGGGCGGCAGCACCAGGTCTCCCCTCTGGCCGCAGGCCGATAGGCCCGGCAGCGCGGCGGCGCACAGGGCGGCCACTAGAATCGTCGGCGACTTGCGAAACATCGAAGAATTGTAATGACCGACCTCGAATACCTGGACCGCGCCGAGGCCCTGCTGCGCCAGGTGGAGGCCTGCTGTGACCGCCTCAACGACGAGACGGATGCCGACATCGACAACCAGCGCGTCGGCGGCATGGTCACGCTCACCTTCCCCAACCGCAGCCAGGTCATCGTGAACCTGCAAAAGCCGCTGCAGGAAGTGTGGATGGCCGCCCGCGCCGGCGGCTTCCACTACAAGTTCGATGGGGCGCGCTGGATGGACACCAAAGGCCACGGCGAATTCTTCGAGCACCTCACCCGCTGCGCCAGCGAGCAGGCCGGGATGGCGCTGCGCTTCAGCGCCACCTGACCTCTCCGGTCACCCTTTTTCCGTGTCGGCTCCGCCGCAGCCCCGTCACCGGGGTCCCGGGAATCAGTTCCGGAACAGGTCGAGGATGCTGCGCCGCTCCTCGGATGGGGTGCGTCCGGCCGGCGCCTCGTTGCCGCCCACGCTGCTTACCCCGCCGCCACGGCTGAACTCGCCGTAGAACCACTCCCCGCCGACGTTGACCACGCCCTCGGGCGCGCTCGGCTCGTACACCGGCACGCCATTGAGCGCGGTCTGCATGAAGGAGATCCACACCGGCAGTGACAGTCCGCCGCCGGTTTCGCGGTCGCCCAGCGAGCGGGGCGAGTCGTAGCCCATCCAGACCACCGCCGCCACCGTCGGGTGGAAGCCGGCGAACCAGGTGTCGACCGCGTCGTTGGTGGTACCGGTCTTGCCATACAGGTCGGGCCGCTTGAGGTCGACCTGGGCCTTGGCGGCGGTGCCCGAGCGGGTGATCTCCTGCAGCAGGCGGTTCATCACGAAGGCATTGCGCGGATCGATCGCGCGGGGCGCATCGCCGGCCTGCGGTTGCGGCACCTCGACCAGCATCTTGCCGCGCTGGTCGGTGATCTTGCGGATCACCCAGGGGCTGACCCGGTAGCCGCCGTTGGCGAAGACCGAGTAGCCGGTGGCCATCTGCATCGGCGTCACCGAGCCGGCCCCGAGCGCCATGGTGAGGTAGGCCGGGTGCTTCTCGGCCTCGAAGCCGAAGCGGGTGATCCACTCCTGGGCGTACTGCGGGCCGATGGACTGCAGGATGCGGATGGACACCATGTTCTTGGACTTGGCCAGCGCGGTGTGCAGCGGCATCGCGCCCTCGAACTTGCCGTCGTAGTTCTTGGGTTCCCAGGGCTGGCCGCCGGTGGCGGCGGCGTCGAAGAACAGGGGGCTGTCGTTGACCACGGTGGCCGGGCTGAAGCCCTTCTCCAGCGCGGCGGAGTAGATGAAGGGCTTGAACGAGGAGCCCGGCTGGCGCCAGGCCTGGGTCACGTGGTTGAACTTGTTCTTGGCGAAGTCGAAGCCGCCGACCAGGGCCAGGATGGAGCCGTCGCGCGGGTCGACGGCGATGAAGGCGCCTTCCACCTCGGGTAGCTGGGTGATCTCCCAGCCCTTGGCGCCCTTCATGACCCGGATGACCGCGCCCTTGCGCAGCTTGATCTTGGGCGGGGCCTTGTCCGACAGGCCCGACTGGGCCGGCTTGAGGCCCTCGCCGGAAATCTCGAACACGTCACCGGCGCCGCGGGTGGCGACGATTTTCTTTGGCGTGGCCTCGAGCACCACCGCCGCCAGCACGTCGCCGTTGTCGGGGTGATCGGACAGGGCGTCGTCGATCGCGTCGTCGAGTTCCTTGGCATCGGCAGGCAGGTCGACGAACTCCTCGGGGCCGCGGTAGATCTGCCGCTTCTCGTAGTCCATGATGCCCTTGCGCAGGGCCTGGTAGGCGGCCTCCTGCTGGTCGGCCTTCACCGTGGTGTAGACGTTCAGGCCGCGGGTGTAGGTCTCGTCGCCGTACTGGGTGTAGACCAGCTGGCGCACCATCTCGGCCACATAGTCGGAGTGGGTGCGCAGGCTGTCGGAGGAGGAGCGGATCTTCAGCTCCTGGGCGCGGGCCGCAGTGGCCTGGGCCTGGGTGATGAAGCCGTTTTCCTCCATCCGCTCGATGATGTATTGCTGCCGCACCTTGGCCCGCTTGGGGTTGCTGATCGGGTTGTAGGCCGACGGCGCCTTGGGCAGGCCGGCCAGCATCGCGGCCTCGGCGATGGTGATCTCGGACAGGGGCTTGCCGAAATAGGTTTCCGAGGCGGCGGCAAAGCCGTAGGCCCGGTTGCCCAGGTAGATCTGGTTCATGTAGATCTCGAGGATCTGGTCCTTGGTCAGGGCATGTTCCAGCTTGAAGGTCAGCAGCACCTCGTAGAGCTTGCGGGTGAAGGTCTTCTCGGTGCTCAGGTAGACGTTGCGCGCCACCTGCATGGTGATGGTCGAGGCCCCCTGGCTCTTGGCCCGGCCCAGGTTGGCGATGGCCGCGCGCAGCAGGCCCTTGTAGTCCACGCCGCCGTGCTCGTAGAAGCGGGCATCCTCGATCGCCAGCACCGCCTGCTTCATCACCTGCGGAATCTCGGCGATCGGGGTGAGGCTGCGGCGCTCCTCGCCGAACTCGCCGATCAGCGCGCCGTCGGCCGAGTAGATCCGCAGCGGCAGCTTGGGCCGGTAGGAGGCCAGGTCCGAGACGTCGGGCAGGTTGGGGTAGGCCACGGACAGGGCCACCGCGATCACGATGGCCAGGCTGGTGGCGCCGGCCAGGCCCAGGCCCAGCGCCCACAGCAGCAGGCGGGTCAGGAGGGGGCGGACGGCTGGGTCGGATTGAGGTTGGGACATCGGCTCGATTATCCGGCTCGGCCGGGGTGGGGCAGCACGCCTGCGCGTGGGACGCGGGCAACGCCGGAATGCCTTAATAGTCAAGACGACTGTAATTCTGCCGTTTTGGCTCTAGCATTGAAGTGAATTCTTAAGTATGTTACGGATCGTGGGGTTTGCGGCTTTGGTGGTCGCGCCTCCGGACCCTTTGGAGTACCGATTGCTGTCCCGAATTTCGAATTGGTCGCCGGCCGCCTGGTCCTGGCTCAGCTCCTCGCCGGCGTCCCTGATGGGCCTGGACATCGGTGCCTCAGGCATCAGGCTGGTCGAACTCGGCCGGGCGCGCGACGGCCAATGGGTCCTGGAGCGCTGCAATTTCGAGCCCCTCGACCGCGACCTGATCGTCGACGGCAATATCGAGAACTTCGACCAGGTGGCCCTGGCCCTGCGCCGGGTGGTCAAGGCCAGCGGCACCCGTACCCGGCTCGCTGCCATGGCGCTGCCGGCCTCGGCGGTCATCACCCGCAAGATCGTCCTGCCGGCCGGCCTTCCCGAGCGCGACCTGGAGGTCCAGGTCGAGATCGAGGCCAACCAGTACATCCCTTTCTCCCTGGACGAGGTGAGTCTCGACTTCTGCGTCATCGGCCCCGCCCTCTCGGGCGGCAACGAGGTCGAGGTGCTCATCGCCGCTTCCCGCCGCGAGAAAGTGCAGGACCGGGAGGGCCTGGCCGAAGCCGCCGGTCTCAAGCTGCAGGTGGTCGACGTCGAATCCTTCGCCGCCCGCCTGGCCGCCGGCCGCCTGCTCGAGACCCTGCCCCTGGGGCGGCCCGATGCCCTGGTCGCCCTGTTCGAGATTGGCGACGTCACCACCAGCCTGCAGGTCTTCAAGGGCGGCGAGGTGGCCTACGAGCGGGACCAGCCCTTTGGCAGCTTCCAGCTGCTGCAGCAGGTCGTGCGTCAGTACGGCTTCTCTACCGAGGAGGCCGAGCAGCGCCTGCGCATCGGCGACATGCCCGCCGATTTCGAGGCGCAGGTGCTGCGGCCCTTCATCGATGGCCTGGCCCAGGACCTGGCCCGGGCCCTGCAGTTCTTCTTCACCAGCACCCCGCACAACCGGGTCGACCACCTGATGCTGGCCGGTAGTGCGGCCTCGCTGCCGGGTCTCACGGCCGCCGTGTCCGCCCACAGCGCCTTTCCCAGCAGCGTGGCCGATCCTTTCCAGGGCATGCCGGTCGCCTCCACGGTCCGCGAGCGTCGCCTGCAGCGCGAGGCGCCCGGCTACCTGGTGGCCTGCGGTCTGGCCATGAGGAGGTTCCTGCCGTGATCCTCATCAACCTGCTCCCTCATCGCGAAGCGGCCCGCCGCAGCCGGCGCGAAGCCTTCTTCTTCATGCTCGGCGCCTCCGTCATCCTGGGCGTGCTCCTGTCGGGCGCGGTCTACCTGTGGCAGGTCGGGCAGGTGGCCCGCCAGGAGGCCCGCAACGAGCTCTTGCGCAGCGAGATCGCGCTGCTCGAAAAGCAGATCAAGGACATCTCGACCCTGCAGGCCGACATCGCCGCGCTGCGTGCCCGCCAGCAGGCGGTCGAAAACCTGCAGGCCGACCGCAACATCCCGGTCAATCTCCTCAATGAGCTGGCCCGGCTGCTGCCGGAGGGGGTCTACCTCACCAGCCTCAAGCAGGACAACCAGTCCGTCCTGCTCACCGGCGTGGCGCACACCAACGAGCGCGTGTCCGAACTGCTGCGTCAGCTCGGCCATGGCAGCGAGTGGCTGAGCCGTCCCGAGCTGGTCGAGATCGTGGCCGGGACGGTCAACCTGGGACCGCGCGAGCAGCGCCGGGTCGCCAACTTCACCCTCCGGGTCCGGGTGAGCCGAGCCGGCGAGGCGCGGCCTGCCGCGGGTGCCGCCTCCGCAGCGCCTTCGGGCTCGCCCGGCTCCCCGGCCGCCCCGGCTTCCGCCGGCGGCGCAGCCGCTCCCTCCACCGCCGCGGCGTCGGCCCGTTCCTGAGGTTGCCATGGCCGCACGCCAGCTCCATCCCCTCCCGACGTCCGCCGCCGCGCCGGCCTCGCCCTGGCGCCAGCTGCGCGCCGAGTTCCAGTCCCTCGACCTTCGTGACCCGGCCGGCTGGCCCGTGCTGCCGCGCCTGGTGCTGTGCATCGCCGTCGCCTTGGCCATCGTCGCCGGGTTGTGGGTGAGCCTGATCAGCGGCAACCGCGAAGCCCTGATCGAGAAGGAGGCCCAGGAGGCCCGGCTCAAGGCCGACTACACCCGCAAGCTGGGCCAGGCGGTCAACCTCGAGGCCATGCGCCGCCAGCGCGAGCAGGTGCGGGCCCAGGTCAACCAGCTGGAGAAGCAGCTGCCGGGCCGCGCCGAGATGGACGCCCTGCTGTCCGACATCAACCAGGCCGGCCTGGGCCGCAGCCTGGCCTTCGAGCTGTTCCGCCCTGGCGCGGTGACCGTGCGCGACTACTACGCCGAGCAGCCCATCGCCCTGCGGGTGGTGGGCCGGTTCCACGACATCGGCGCGTTCGCGGCCGACATCGCCAATCTGTCGCGCATCGTCACCCTCAACAATATTGCCATCACGCCCGCGAAGGAAGGCGGGTTGGTGATGGAAGCCACCGCCAAGACCTTCCGCTATCTCGATCCCGAGGAGGTAGCAGCCCAGCGTCGCGGCGCGGGCGGGGCGCCGGGCGCCGCCGCTCAAACCGGCCCCAGGCCGGCGGGGGCGGCCAAGTCCACCCAGGGAGGCCGGCCATGAACGTGCGCCCGACGAACTTCCGGGGCATGAGGGGCCTGCGGCTTGCGCTCGCGGGCCTGGTCGCCCTGGCCACACTCATGCTGGCCGCCTGCGGCCCCTCCGGCCAGGAAGAGATGCAGGCCTGGATGGCGCGGCAGCGTGCCAGCCTCCATCCCCGCATCGAGCCCATCCCCGAGCCGAGGCCCTTCGAGCCCCAGGCCTACACCCAGGCGGGCGCGGTCGACCCCTTCAGCCCGCAGAAGCTGGCCCTGGCGCTGCGGCGCGACGCCAACCTCGCCGCAGCGACCTCGGCCCTGGTCGCACCGGAGATCAAGCGGCGCAAGGAGCCGCTGGAGGGCTATCCGCTCGATGCGATGTCCATGGTCGGCAGCCTGATCAAGCAAGGACGGCCCATTGCCCTCATCAAGGTCGACAACCAGCTCCACCAGGTGGCGGTGGGGCAGTACCTGGGCCAGAACTACGGCCGTGTCCTGCGCATCACGGAAAGCGAAGTCCGAATCCGCGAGCTCGTCCAAGACCCGTCGGGCACCTGGGTGGAGCGGCCCGCGACCCTGCAGTTACAAGAAAGAGCCAAATGAAAACACGCGTGCGCCCCTTCTTCCGTGGCCCGGCAGGGCGTCTTTCCGGGTCCCTCGTGTCCGCCGTGTTCTTGCTCGCCGCGGTCTGGCTTGCGCAGCCGGCCTGGGCCCAGACCGGCCCGGAGGCTGCCACGCCCGCCATGCCCTCCGCCGTCCAGGCCCCTGCCTCAGAGCCCGAGGTGCTGGGTATCTCCGCCCTGGCCCAGGGCGGCGGCGAGGTCGTGCGCATCGAACTGTCCCGGCCGCTGGCCGCGCCGCCCACCGGTTTCGTCGTGCAGGCCCCGGCCCGCATCGCGCTGGACCTCGCCGGGGTTCGTAGCGCCCTGGACAAGCCCACGGTGGACCTCAGCCAGGGCAACCTCCGCTCCGTCTCCGTGGTCGAGGCGGGGGACCGCACCCGCCTGGTCCTCAACCTGAAGCAGCCCGTCCCCTACAAGACCGTGCTCGACGGCCGCTACCTGCTGGTGCTGCTCGAGCCGGCCGGCGCCGCCACCGGCGCCGCCCCGTCCCCGGCGCCCGCCCCCTTCGCCGAAGGCGCCAACCGCGACACCCTGCCGCTGCGCGACATCGACTTCCGCCGCGGCGCCGGCACGGCCGGACGGGTGGTGGTGGAGCTGGGCAGCCCGCAGGTGGGGGTGGACATCCGCCAGCAGGGCAAGACCCTGGTGGTCGACTTCCTCAAGTCCAGCCTGCCCGAAGGCCTGCGCCGGCGCCTGGACGTCTCCGACTTCGGCACCCCGGTCCAGACGGTGACCACCACCGCCGTCGGGGACCGGGTGCGCATGGTCATCGAGCCGCGCGGCCCCTGGGAGCACAGCGCCTACCAGAGCGACAGCCAGTTCGTCGTCGAGCTGCGGCCGCCGCGCGTCGACCCCTCGCGGGTCACGCAGGGTCCGGGCTACACCGGCGAGAAGATCACGCTCAATTTCCAGGCCATCGAGGTGCGGCAGCTGCTGCAGGTGATTGCCGATTTCACCAACTTCAACATCGTCACCTCCGACAGCGTCAACGGCAGCCTCACCCTGCGCCTGAAGGATGTGCCCTGGGACCAGGCCCTCGAAATCATCCTGCAGTCCAAGGGCCTGGGCATGCGCCGGGCCGGCACCGTGCTATGGATCGCCCCGAAGGAGGAAATCGCCTCCCGCGAGAAGCAGGACCGCGACGCCTTCAACGCCCGCCAGAACGAGGAGCCGGTGCGCACCCAGCCCTTCCAGCTCAATTACGCCAAGGCCAAGACCATCGTCGAGCAGCTGCTGTCGGGTCCGCCGGCCAATCGGGTCATTAGCACCCGCGGCAGCGCGATCGCCGAGGAGCGCACCAACCAGGTCTTCGTCACCGACATCCCGGCCCGGCTCGAGCAGGTGCAGGCCCTCATCGCCCGTCTCGACGTGCCGGTGCGTCAGGTGCTGATCGAGGCGCGCATCGTCGAGGCCTCCGACACCTTCGGCAAGTCGCTGGGCGTGCGCCTGGGCGGCAGCAGCCGCGCGGGCCCGAACGCCGGCGCCAGCCTCGGCGGCGGCAACCGGGTCAACATCGGCGGCACCTATGCCGGTTTGACCAACACCACCGGCGAAATCACCAGCACCGCGCTGGACAATGTCAACACCAACTTCATCAACCTGCCGGCGGTGGGGCAGGGCGGCCTGAGCGCGCCCAGCTTCGCCATCTCGCTGTTCAATGCCTCGGCCAACCGCTTCCTCAACCTCGAGCTCTCCGCCCTGGAGGCCGACGGCAAGGGCAAGCTGGTGTCCAGCCCGCGCATCGTCACCGCCGACCAGACCAAGGCCCTGATCGAGCAGGGCACCGAGTTCCCCTACCAGCAGGCCACGGCCAGCGGCGCCACCTCGGTGGCCTTCCGCCGGGCCACGCTCAAGCTGGAAGTCACCCCTCAGATCACACCCGAGGGGAACATCATCCTGGATCTGGACGTGAGCAAGGACAGTCGGGGCGAAACCACGGTTGCGGGCATCGCGATCAACACCAAGCACATCCGGACCCAGGTCCTGGTGGAAAATGGCGGGACGGTGGTGATCGGCGGCATCTTCGAGCTGACCGAGACCGAGAACGAGGCGCGCGTGCCGGTGCTGGGAGAATTGCCCGGCGTGGGTGCCCTGTTCCGCAACCGGCAACGCACTGCCAACAAGCAGGAGATGCTGGTCTTCATCACCCCCAAGATGATCACCGACCGGGTGGCTGACCGGTGATCCGGTCCGTCCCTCCTCGTCCTTGATCTTTTGAACCTGATTGCTCCTGGCGCTGCCCCGCAGACCCCGACCTCGACCGTCAAGCCCATCGCCCTGGTGGGCATGCCTGGCGCCGGCAAGAGCACGGTGGGCAAGCTGCTGGCCCGGCGCCTGGGCCTGCCTTTCGTCGACTCCGACCATGTGATGGAAGCGCGACTGGGCTGCCCGATCCGCACCTATTTCGAGCAGCAGGGCGAGGAGCGCTTCCGCGACCTCGAGCAGGAGGTCATCGCCGACCTCACCGCCACCGCCGCGACCGGCGTGCTGGCCACCGGCGGCGGCGCGGTGCTCCGGGAGGCCAACCGGCGCCAGCTCCACCAGCATGCCTACGTGATCTACCTGCGCTCCTCGCCGGACCAGGTGTTCCAGCGGGTGCGCCACGACCGCAAGCGCCCCCTCCTGCAGGTGGACGACCCGCTGGCCCGGCTCAAGGCCCTGCATGCCCAGCGCGACCCGCTCTACCGCGAGGTCGCCCACCTCACCATGGACACCGGCCGTCCCAGCCTGCAGACCCTGGTCAACACCATCGTGATGCAGCTCGAGCTCTCGGGGCAGGTGGCCAGCCAGTCCTGAGGCGGCCCGGACCTTACACTTCCCGCCATGACTTCGCGTGTGCCCGACCAGCAGGTTCGCATCGATCTTGGCGACCGCAGCTACCCCATCGTGATCGGCGAGGGGCTGCTGGCCCGCATCGGCGATTTCGGCCTGCCCAGAGGGCACGCCGCCCTCATCGTCACCAACACCACCGTCGGCCCGCTGTACGCGGCCGCCCTGGCGCAGGCCCTGGCGCCGCATTACCCGCAGGTCCATGTGCTGGAGCTGCCCGACGGCGAGCAGTACAAGACCTGGGATAGCCTGAACCGCATCTTCGACGCCCTGCTCGGGCGCGGCAGCGACCGCAAGACGGTGCTCTTCGCGCTGGGCGGCGGCGTGGTGGGCGACATGACCGGCTTCGCCGCCGCCTGCTACATGCGCGGCGTGCCCTTCGTCCAGGTGCCCACCACGCTGCTGGCCCAGGTGGACTCCTCGGTGGGCGGCAAGACCGCGATCAACCACCCCCTGGGCAAGAACATGATCGGCGCCTTCTACCAGCCCCAGCTGGTGATGTGCGACCTTGCCACCCTGGCCACCCTGCCCGAGCGCGAGCTCTCCGCCGGCCTGGCCGAGGTGATCAAGTACGGCCCGATCTTCGATCTGGCCTTCCTCGACTGGATCGAGGCTCACCTGCCGGCCCTGCGCGCGCGCGATCCGCAGGCCCTGGCGCATGCGGTGCGCCGCAGCTGCGAGATCAAGGCCGAGGTCGTGGGCCAGGACGAGCGCGAGTCAGGCCTGCGCGCCATCCTCAATTTCGGCCACACCTTCGGCCACGCCATCGAGGCGGGCCTGGGCTATGGCGAATGGCTGCACGGCGAGGCCGTCGGCTGCGGCATGGTGATGGCCCTGCAGCTCTCGCTGGAGCTGGGCGGCGTCGAAGCGGCCTTCGTGGCGCGCTGCACCCGCCTGATCGAGGCTGCCGGCCTGCCGACCCGGGGACCGGCCCTGGGCGCCGACCGCTACCTCGAGCTCATGCGCCTGGACAAGAAGTCCGAGGCGGGCGAGATCCGCTTCGTGCTGATCGACCCGCCCGGCCGCGCGGTGGTCAAACCCGCGCCGGATGCGACGGTGCGCGGCGTGCTCGCGCGCTGCGGCGCCTGACGCGCAGGCTGCGCCCGCAAAACGCGTCCAGCCCCCGGCGACCGCACCAGGACCAGACAGCACATGGCCCGCGCCCCCTACGCCAGCGACCCGGCGCGCTCCCGCGGCCGGCGCTTCGAGGAAGCGCCGACGCCGCACCGCTCCGCCTTCCAGCGCGACCGCGACCGCATCGTCCACTCCACCGCCTTCCGTCGCCTGGTCTACAAGACCCAGGTCTTCCTCAACCACGAGGGCGACCTGTTTCGCACCCGGATGACGCATTCGATCGAGGTCGCGCAGCTGGGCCGCTCCATCGCCCGGCCGCTGGGCCTGGACGAGGACCTGGTCGAGGCCATCGCCCTGGCGCACGACCTGGGGCACACGCCTTTCGGTCATGCCGGCCAGGATGCATTGGACGAGTGCATGGGCCCGTATGGCGGTTTCGAACACAACCTGCAGAGCTTGCGGGTGGTCGACCAGCTGGAGGAGCGTTACCCGCGCTTCGACGGCCTCAACCTCAGCTTCGAGACCCGCGAGGGCATCCTCAAGCACTGCTCCCGTGCCAACGCCGAGCGCATCGAGGCGCGCGAGCCCGGCGGGGTGGGGCGGCGCTTCCTGGACCGCACCCAACCCAGCCTCGAGGCTCAGCTGTGCAACCTCGCCGACGAGATTGCCTATAACGCGCACGACGTCGACGACGGCCTGCGCTCGGGCCTGATCACGCTGGAGCAGCTGCAGGCCGTGCCCCTGTTCGAGGGCTACCGGCAGCAGGTGCAGGCCGCGCATCCGCAGCTGCAGGGCCGCCGGCTGGCCTACGAGATCATCCGGGTGATGCTCAGCGCCCAGGTCCATGACGTGATCGACGCCACCTCCGAGGCGCTGCGCCAGGCGGCGCCGGCCGACGCGGACGCGGTGCGCGCGAGCGCGCCCCTGTTGCGCTTTTCTGCCGGCATGCGCCAGGCCTCGACCGGGCTCAAGCAGTTCCTGTTTCGCAACCTCTACCGCCACCCGCAGGTGGTGGACACCACCGGCCGCGCCAAGCAGGTGGTGCGCGAGCTGTTCGCCGCCTACCTCGCCAAGCCGGCCGAGATGCCGGCGGCCTACGCCGCCCAGGACGACCTGCCGCGGGCCATTGCCGACTACATCGCCGGCATGACCGACCGCTTCGCCGGGCGCGAGCACGAGCGGCTCACCGGCACCCGCCTGCTGGCGACATGAGGCCGACCCTCATTTCGTCTCACTTCCTTCATGGCCTTTGACCGCGCCTTCCTGATCGTCGCCGCCGGCGTCACTGCCGCCATCCACATCGGCAAGCTGCCACCGGCCTTGCCGGTGCTGCAGGCCGAGCTCGGCATGACGCTGGTGCAGGGCGGCTTCCTGCTGTCCATGGTGCAACTGGCGGCGGTGGGCCTGGGCCTGGCGGTGGGCCTGGCCGCGGACGGCCTGGGCTTGCGGCGCGTGATGGCCGGTGGCCTCGCGCTCCTGGGCTCGGCCAGCCTGCTGGGGGGCTTCTTCCATGACCCGGCGGCCTTGCTCGCGCTGCGCGCCGCGGAGGGCGTGGGCTTCCTGCTGGCCGTCACCGCGGGCCCCAGCCTGATTCGCCGGCTGGTGCCGCCGGCGCGGCTGCCCTCGCGCCTGGGCTTCTGGGGCGCCTACATGCCGGTCGGCACTTCACTGGCGCTGCTGGTCGGTCCGCTCTGGATGTCGGGCTTTGGCTGGCCGGCCTGGTGGTGGCTCACCGGCGCGTTGTCGCTGCTTCTGGCGCTCGCCCTGTGGACCTGGGTGCCGGCCGACCCGGCGCATGCGGGGTCTGCCTCGCCCACACAGGGGGCAACGGCTGCGGCCCATTCGACGACCGAGGCGAATGCCCCGCCTTCGTCGAAGACGCAGACCCTTGCCGCGACCGCGGCTCCCCCGGCCTGGCGCGCGCGCCTGCTCGAAACCCTGCGCGCGCCCGGCCCCTGGCTGGTGGCCCTGGCCTTCGCGGTGTACTCGAGCCAGTGGCTTTCGGTCATCGGCTTCCTGCCCACTGTCTACGCCCAGGCGGGTCTCGCCGCCGGCGCAGCGGGCGTGGCCAGCGCGATCGTGGCCGCGGTGAACATGGTGGGCAACATTGCCTCCGGTCGCCTGCTGCAGCGGGGCGTCACGCCGCAGCGGCTGATGCGCGTGGGCTTCGGCGTCATGGCGCTGGGCGCGGTCGGTCTGTACGCCCCGCTCTGGCCGGCCGGCACCGCCGCTCTGGTCGGACCTTATGTCTCGGTGCTGCTCTTCTCGGCGGTCGGCGGCCTGGTGCCCGGCACCCTGTTCTCGCAGGCGGTGCGGCTCGCTCCCTCGCCGGGCACGGTGTCCACCACCGTGGGCTGGATGCAGCAGTGGTCGTCCATCGGCCAGTTCGCCGGTCCGCCCGCGGTGGCCTGGATCGCCAGCCAGGTCGGCGGCTGGCAATGGAGCTGGGCCGCCACCGGCCTGTGCGCCGTGACGGGGCTCTGGCTGGCCGGCCGCATCGGCCGCCAGCGCGGCGCGGGCCATTGAGCCACTTCGCCTGTCGCGCGCACGCTTTCTAGAATCCCTGCATGCATCCCGACGACGAATTGGCTGTCTCGCGCACGCGCCGCTGGCTCGAGCACGCAGTGGTGGGGCTCAACCTCTGCCCCTTCGCCAAGTCGGTCATGGTCAAGGGCCAGGTGCATGTCGCGGTCACGCCGGCCACCGGCTGGAACGACCTGCTCGAGGCGCTCGAGCGCGAAGTCGACGACCTCTTGGCCTGTTCGCCCGAACAACGGGACACCACCTTGCTCGTCGCGCCGCAGGCCCTGCCGGACTTCTTCGAGTTCAACGGTTTCATGGGCGAGGCCGAGCGCCTGCTGGCCCGTCGGGAGCTCGAGGGCGTGCTGCAGCTGGCACATTTCCATCCGCAATTCGAATTCGCGGGCGCGGATCCCGACGACGTCGCGCACTTCACCAACCGCACGCCGTACCCGACGCTGCACCTGCTGCGGTCGGACAGCATCGCCCGCGCGGTGCAGGCCTTCCCGGATGCGAGCGCGATCTACGACACGAACATCGCCACCCTGCGCGCCATGGGCCGCGCGGGCTGGGACACCTTGATGAAGGAATGGACATGAGCCGCAAACAGGCCGCCGCGCCTGCCGCGCCCGCCTTGCCCGAGCTGCGCCCCGGCCAGTCGGTCGAGCTGCTCAAAGAGCTGCACATCCTCACCCGAGAGGGCAAGCTCAACCAGGACTCGCGCCGCAAGCTCAAGCAGGTCTACCACCTGCACCAGTTCATCGAGAAGCTGCTCGAGGAGGTGCCGGCCGCCGAGGGGCACCCCACCATCGTCGACCATGGCGCGGGCAAGAGCTACCTGGGCTTCATCCTCTACGACCTCTTTCTCAAGCCGCGCGGCGTGGGCCAGGTCTTCGGCATCGAAACCCGGCCGGAGCTGGTGCAGCGCTCGCAGGAGCTGGCCGCGCGCCTGGGCTTTTCCGGCATGCACTTCCTGCACCTGAGCGCCGCCGATGCGGTCAATGCCCAGGCGCTGCCGGCCCGCATCGACATGGTCACCGCGCTGCACGCCTGCGACACCGCCACCGACGACGCCATCGACTTCGGCCTCGCCCGCGAGGCCAAGTTCATGGTCCTGGTCCCCTGCTGCCAGGCGGAGGTGGCGGGCCAGCTGCGCCAGCACAAGGCCCTGCAGCTCTCGCGCAGTCCGCTGGCCGAGCTCTGGCGGCATCCGCTGCACACCCGCGAGATCGGCAGCCAGCTCACCAACGTCCTGCGCTGCCTCTACCTCGAGGCCTGCGGCTACCAGGTCACGGTCACCGAACTGGTCGGCTGGGAGCACAGCATGAAGAACGAGCTCATCCTCGCTCGCCACACCGGCCAGAAGAAGCGCAGCGCCGCCGAGCGCCTGCGCGCCTTGCTGGCCGAGTTCGGCCTGCAGGGGCTGGAGCCGCTGCGTTTCCATCGGCTTCCTGCCGCCCCGGTCGCATCAGAGCTCTCTGATTAAAAAACAGGGACAGAGCGCTTGCGGACCGGCTACCATGTGCCCACATGGCCCGCCTGCCCCGCCTGACCGTCCCCGGTCTCCCGCATCACATCATCCAGCGGGGCCACAACCACGCGCCGATCGCCCTGGACCCGGCCGACTTCGACACCCTGCGCCGCCTGCTCACCGAGCAGGCCCGCGAGGCCGAGGTGGCCATCCATGCCTATGTCCTGATGGACAACCACTTCCACCTGATCGCCACGCCGAAGGACGAGACGGGTTTGGCACGGATGATGCAGGGCGTCGGGCGTCGGTATGTGCGTCACTTCAACCAGCGCCATGGCCGCTCCGGCACCCTGTGGGAGGGGCGCTACCGCTGTGCGGTGCTCCAACCCGAGGCCTGGCTGCTCACCTGCATGGCCTACCTGGACCTCAACCCGGTGCGGGCCGGCAAGGTCGAGCAGCCCCAGGACTGGGCCTGGTCCAGCCACGGGCACTACGTCGGTGCGGCCACGGACAAGATGGTGAGTCCCCACTCGCTGTCCTGGACGCTGGGCAACACGCCCTTTGCCCGCGAGCAGGCCTATGCCCAGCGGGTGGAGCAGGGGGTGGGGGCTGCCCAGCAGCAGGCCCTGGTCGACTCGGCCCTGCACGGCTGGGCGCTGGGCGACGAGGCCTTTCTGGCCGCGCTGCAGAAGCAGACGCCGCGCCGACTGAGCCGGGGCAAACCCGGCCGGCCGCGCCGTGCCGTCGTCGATGTGACCGAGGCGGCCGCGCCGTCCGGGGATTCGCCGTCCGCGCCGGACGCCCTCTAGGGCTCCGCGGGGCGTTCGATCCGTCCCCAATTTAATCAAACAGCCCTCCGGGCATGAATTAAAAGGGTTCCGACCCCGTTTTATTTCGCTTGGCGAGTCTGCTGCGCTGCACTATGCTCGCCGGTCCCGTGAAAGTCTGCGAAGGAATCGCCATGGCCCTGCCCGCCACGCCCGCCCACCTGCCTGCCACCTCATCCGCCGCCACGGCCGACGAGATCGCCCATCTGCAGCAGCAGGGCCTCTACGCCCAATCCAATGAGCACGACGCCTGCGGCGTCGGCTTCGTCGCCCACATCAAGGGCCAGAAGAGCCACGCCATCGTCGGCCAGGCCCTCAAGATCCTCGAGAACCTCGACCACCGGGGCGCGGTCGGTGCCGACCCCCTGATGGGCGACGGCGCGGGCATCCTGATCCAGATCCCCGACCAGCTCTACCGCGAAGAGATGGCCAAGCAGGGCGTCACCCTGCCGCCCCAGGGTGAGTACGGCGTCGGCATGATCTTCCTGCCCAAGGAGCACGCCTCCCGCCTGGCCTGCGAGCAGGAGATGGAGCGCGCGATCAAGGCCGAGGGCCAGGTGCTGCTGGGCTGGCGCGACGTGCCGGTGAACCGCGACATGCCCATGTCGCCCACCGTGCGCGAGAAGGAGCCCATCCTGCGCCAGGTCTTCATCGGCCGTGGCGCCGACGTGATCGTGCAGGACGCGCTCGAGCGCAAGCTGTACGTGATCCGCAAGACCGCCAGCGCCGCGATCCAGAACCTGCACCTGAAGCACTCCAAGGAGTACTACGTCCCCAGCATGTCCAGCCGGACCGTGGTCTACAAGGGCCTGCTGCTGGCCAACCAGGTCGGCGAGTACTACCTGGACCTGCAGGACGCCCGCTGCGTCTCCGCCCTGGGCCTGGTGCACCAGCGCTTCTCCACCAACACCTTCCCCGAGTGGCCGCTGGCCCACCCCTACCGCTACGTCGCCCACAACGGCGAGATCAACACGGTCAAGGGCAACTACAACTGGATGAAGGCGCGCGAAGGCGTGATGTCCTCCCCGGTGCTGGGCGAAGACCTGAAGAAGCTCTACCCGATCAGCTTCGCCAGCCAGTCTGACACCGCCACCTTCGACAACTGCCTCGAGTTGCTCACGATGGCGGGCTACCCCATCTACCAGGCGGTGATGATGATGATCCCCGAGCCCTGGGAGCAGCACACCACGATGGACGAGCGCCGCAAGGCCTTCTACGAGTACCACGCCGCCATGCTGGAGCCCTGGGACGGCCCGGCCTCCATCGTGTTCACCG
>JACCDY010060927.1_pt1 | contig 98789 bp, 86 predicted proteins | sample 7446391 | NCBI WGS metagenome assembly JACCDY01 (sample SAMN15323451, study PRJNA562643) | freshwater metagenome | isolation source: river surface water | place: USA:Blue River Watershed | collected 2017-08-18 | reverse complement strand
GTTGACTTGAATAATAATTGCCCGGTTTTATCTGATGTAGAAACCGTTACCGTTACTGCACCTTCAACCGTTAATGCTGGTCCTGACCAAACAGTTTGTGAAGGAACATCTGTTTCGCTAAATGGAACAATTGGAGGCTCTGCCACCGGTTTTACATGGAGCGCAGGATCGGGAACTTTTTCAAATGCGGCTAGTTTAACTTCATCATTTTCATCAACCTCTACTCAAGTAGTAACACTTACAGCAACCGGTCCTTGTCCTTCTGTTCAAGATAATGTATTGATAACCGTTAACCCCACCCCAACGGTAAATGCAGGTGCTGATCAACAAGTGTGTGCGGGTGGCTCAATCGTTTTAAGTGGTCAAATGGGTGGTTCAACCAACTCTGTTCAATGGAATGCTACCTCTGGTAACTTCACCAATAACAGCTCCTTAGCAACAAGTTATTCACCTACAATCAATTCAGGAACGGTATTGTTGACCTTAACAGGAAATGGTCCATGTCCAACAGTAAATGATCAATTAACAGTCACCGTAATACCCAATACAACTCCCCTATTTGACCCCATTGCATCTATTTGTTCTGGAGACTTATTTATCTTGCCTTCACAATCGCTCAATTTGATAACAGGATCTTGGTCACCAGCAATCAATAACACAAGCACTACAACTTATATTTTCACCCCTCAAAATGGTCAATGTGCCTCAACAGCCCAGCTTACTGTAGCAGTAAATCCGGTATATTCCTTATCTGAAACACGTACCATTTGCACTTCGGAATTGCCTTATAGTTGGAATGGTATTTCATTTACCACAGCAGGAACACAAACAGCAACTTTATCAACTACAACAAATTGTGATTCAGTTATTACGATGAATTTGCTTGTCACTTCAACCTTAACAAGTTCAACTTCTATAACAGTATGTTCAAATCAACTGCCATACAATTGGAATGGTCTTGTTTTCATTTCCGCAGGAACACAAACCGCAACGCTACAAAGCGCTTCAGGCTGTGATTCGTTAGCCACATTAATTTTAACCGTTTCTAGCACATTAACAAGCACTACTAATGAAGCAATTTGCGTCAATGAACTACCGTATAGCTGGAATGGATTGACCTTTTCAAATTCAGGAACACAAAGTGTAACACTGGCCAGTATAAACGGATGTGATTCGGTTGCTACATTAAACTTAGTGGTCAACAATTTACCTACTGCGCCGGTTGTGGGAACGGATTCAACCTATTGTCAAAATGATTCACCAGCAGCAATTTTCGCTTCAAGTACCGGTTCAATTTATTGGTATTCCGATCAAACACTCACTGATATAATAGGGGTTGACCCCACGTATATTCCGGAACAACAGATCGGAACAACTACTTATTACGCCACGCAAGAAATAAACGGATGTGAAGGTCCAGCAGCAATGGTTACCATCACTTTTGAAGAATGTACAATTATTATCCCTACCGCGTTTACACCGGATGGAGATAATGCAAACGACACTTGGCAATTGAATGGGATTGATCAAATATTCCCTAAAAACAAAGTATATATTTACAATCGTTGGGGAAATTTACTTTTTGAATCTACTGCTGGAAATTATGAAACGAATTCGTGGAATGGAACTTTTAACAACGAATTAATGCCTGTAGGAACTTATTATTTCATCATCGAATATAACGACGGAAATAGAGCGGGAGAAACAGGAATCGTTTCGTTGATCAAGTAATTATTACCAACCAGTTCTGTGCTTATAACCAGGTTCTATTACTCCATTATTGATACGGAAAGATAATCCGATTTCATGTGAATTGAAAGAAAGGTTTTCTACCCCTGTCATGCCGTATTCATACGAATAAGAAGCAAACCATTTTTTGGTTAAGCCAATTTCACCACCCACATACATGGATCTGGCAAATCTAAATCCTACAAATGTGAAAATTCTATCAACATAATTCAGTTTTAGGGTTGATTCTAACAATAAAGGAGCATTCAATGTTTTAGATAGAATTACTGAAGGAATTAGTTCATACAAATTATTAATCTTGAATGCATATTTACCGAGTAATGCTATTTGTGTACTATAATTGGAATTCGTACCTACGTTTTTCCAAATTAATGGGATAAAATGGTTCACAGACACCCCAGCTAAAAAACGCTCACCACTTACAACACCGCCAAAATTAATTAACGGCTTTATCACATTTACTTGCCTTTTGACGGTTGGATCTGGATAATAGGTCTCCACTTTATCGGCGTTATATCCCAACTGAAAAGCTCCTGCACCCATTCCAAATGAAAGTCTCAATTTATGTTTTAGTCGAAAATGAATTCCGTATTGAATTTGAATTTTATTAACAGAAAAAGCAGCAACTTGATCATTTTCTATAGAACAACCAAGACCTTGTCTGGTCAATTCATATAATTTATTTTCTTTTTGCAAAGGTACCGCCACTGTAACTCGACTTTGTCTGGGTGCACCGTCAAATCCAACCCATTGAATTCGATAATTGGATTTTATTTCCATTTTCGGTAAGAGGCCCGTAACCGCTGAATTTACCTGCTGCAAATTTCCAGACCATTGATTAAAATGAGAATCAAACTGAGCACCTGCGCTGAAATTAGAACTAAGAACAATAAGGGATAGAATTATTCGCTTCATCGTATAATGGAAATTGTACCCTTAAACACCTTTTTCTCTGCATCATTTAATTCTAAGACATAAAAATATACCCCTTCTGGTAGTGCAGCACTGTTATAGTTTCCAGTCCATTCGTTGGAGGGGGAATACGGCGAAAATTCAGCCACTTTCATCCCCACTCTATTAAAAATGGTAAGTGAATTAGTTGGATAAAATTCTATGGATGGGATTTTCCAGGAATCGTTTACATCATCGTTATTGGGAGAAAAAGTATTCGGAATATCCATATCCGTTCTAACAAAAACAGTAACATAATCATAAAGGACACACCCTGCATCTATCGCAACAAAAGGAAACGTAAACGTTTGATCCGGATAGGCAAACGGTTCCAAAATGGATGAAGAACTTAAAAACAATTGAGTATCCCAATAAAATAATTCCGCTGATGTGCTCCCGTGCAGTTGTGCAATTTCTCCCGGATCAATAACTGTATCATTACCGGCCGAAATTGGAAACGAATGAACGACCAACGGTACTGTTGAAATGGAAATTGGTTCAGGACAAGGAGAAAAGCAAGTAGTTTCTACTCGAACAACATCCCCATTATTTACCGCATCCGTTTCAAAAACCAACTCATTGGATGCATTCATCAATTCATTATTAATAAACCAATTTACCAACCCTGGATTTGGACAATTAGTGAGTTGTAGCGCATAACCTGCGGTTTCATTTAAGCAAACCGTGTCATTATAAGATAGAATAGCGGTTGGAATTTCATGTGAAACAGCCTCTCCCGAAACCTTAACGAAAAAATCTATCCCAGGATTGGCAACTCCGGAGGTGTTTTCATTAAATACAAGGGTGTAGAGTGAATTGGGTAATAAACCACCAAAATACCAAACCGTATCAACAGATGTACTTGAAATGGTTACATCTACAAATACATATCCGGATGGATTACACCCGTTTTGTTGTCTCAATAAACGCAATTGCAACGCCCCACCTACTTCTACACCTGCGGGGATACTCGTAATATCTACTGTCACAGCAACACTATCACCGTTTGTGTTCGTTTGAAAGTTATACCAAATTGTAGCTTGAGGATTCACTAAATTAAAAACACCAACATCCGAGCAGGATTGACAGGTATCGACAGTGGCATATTCAGTGGTGGCTAAAACAAATTGATTAGGACATAGAATCTGTGCATTTGGACACAAATCATTAGTCGGTTGTTGAGCAAGCAAGATTCCGTTACAACTCAAAAAGAGGTTTAACAAAAAAATAACAACTTGCCTATTTCCCTTCATAAAATCTAGTAAACACAATATTAATGACTTATTTTAAGATAGAAATCAAAAGTTAAACAATTCTGATAGCCGAATATTCTTTTTTTTTTCAGAATTTTGGCACGGTAATCGAAAAACGAAAAAAACCAAATTATAGTATTATGAAAAAGAGTTACTTATTTTTTTGCTTCCTGTTTTTAACATTAGCATTAAATGCACAAACCATGCGTGTGGATTACGACAACGCTTCCAAGTGGTTTTTAGGAGTGAATGTTGGTGGAACATGGAATTCTACAGATGTACAAAATAAATCAGGTCTTGGCTGGGGATTAACCCTAGGAAGATCATTTAATTACACCTCGTATGGCTTATTGAGTTTTGATCTACGTGCCCGGTATTTAAGGGGTTTTTGGTACGGTCAAGATTATGATACAACAAGCATGGCAGGTTACGCTGGAGGTGCATTGAATGGATATTCAAGCCAAGGAATGATTGCCCACAATTTCCAAACAGATGTCCATCGACTAGGATTTGAACTGGCAGTTCACTTAAACAGACTCACAAGCAGAACGGGTTGGGATCCATATGTATTTGGTGGTGTAGGTTTTACATGGCACCAAGCCTACGGTGATTTGATCAATCAAACGGATACATCAGGAGTATATGACTATGCTTCAATGGTAAGTTCTGGTATTGATTTAGAAAATCAAATAGACAACTCGTTGGACGGTATTTATGATTCAAACCTTGATGGTTTCTCATCGAACTCGTACAATGTAGCATTTATGCCAAGTCTTGGTTTTGGTTTAGGATACCACATAGGAAAACGAATTACCCTAGGACTGGAACACAAAACAACTTTTACCTTACGTGATGATTTTGATGGATTAGTTTCTCAGGCTAGAACCAAAAAAGACCGTTATCATTATACATCATTGTACTTGCAATTTAGAGTTGGTGGTGGACACTCAAATAATACTAGCACGAGTGCCCCTTGTAATCAACCCCGAATTAATGTATTGCAACCAACAGGAGCAATTACAGTAACGAACCCACAATATACGTTTGAAGCAACAGTTGCAGAAGCTACTTCTTCGAATCAAATTAGCATTACCACGAATACGGGCCAAAACCTTCCATTCGAATATAATACTACCACCAAACAATTGCGTGCATCAGTTCAATTGGTTCCTGGGGTTAATTCATATACTATTCGCGTTTACAATAGTTGTGGATTTGATAGTAAAGTAGTTAGTCTTACTTACCTAAATTGTACTTTACCAACAGCCGTTTTCACAAATCCTGCTAATGAAAATACAACAGTAAGAAATGCAGGTTATAGTTTTACTGCTGCATTAACTGGCATAACAGATTTACAAGGGATTAAATTTTTCCAAAACAATGTTCAAATCACCGGTTTTAGCTTCAATTCTGTAAATGGATTATTAGTAAGCAATTTAACCTTACAACCTGGAGTAAATACGTTTCGAGTTGAATTAATTAATTCATGTGGTTCTAATGTATTTAGCACCAGTTTAAATTATGACAATTGCGTTGCTCCTGTTCTTTCGTTGGTAACACCAAGTGCCACGGGTACAACAGTAAATACGCCACTGGCAGCCATTTCGTTCTTGGCCTCTAATATTGCAAATGCCAACCAATTAAGTATCACACAAAATGGTGTTATTGTAGGTCCTATCTCATTGAACAATGGAAAAGCTTCCTTAAACACTACCTTGAGTTCTGGCTTGAATACATTTGTGGTGAATGCAACCAATGCTTGTGGGAACGTATCTCAAACATTTACCATTGACTATCAATCATGTAACGCTCCGTTAATCACACTAGATAATCCATCTAGTTCAGGTATAACGGTTGCTTCTCCTGCCTTTGTATTAAAAGGTAAAGTAAGTAATATTGACTCGAAACAAAACGTGGTTATTCGCAATAACGGAAATGTGGTTAACAGCCATACTTATTCAAAAGCAAGCGGATCGTTAGAGGCAGCAATGACCTTAGCAACTGGACCTAATATTTTAACAGTAACAACAACCAATGGATGTGGTGTAGATGTGGAAACAGTGACTATTAATTACATTCCATGTATTGCTCCGGTAATTACATTAGGTGCCATGAATAATGTGGTAACAAATTCTTCTTATTTGTTTTCTGCAACAATTCTTAATCAAGCTACTAACCAAGGAGTAAACCTAACCTTGAATGGTCAACCAATTAATTTTAGTTACAACAATGGTTTACTAAGTGCCAGCGTTAATTTAGCGACAGGAAACAATACGTTTGTTCTTTCTGCATCAACGAATTGTGGTCAGGCAAGCAAAACATGGAATGTAAACAACAATAATTGTATTCCACCTGTAATCCTTTTATCTAATCCTACGGCAACAGGAACTACAGTAAATACGGCTCCGTTTGTATTTAAATCTATTCTTACGGGAATGAACTCCTCACAAGGAATTTCATTAACACTTAATGGAGTTATAGTTCCTTTCACTTATTCAACTGGTTTATTGACAAGTAATGTAACATTAAACCCAGGAGTTAACACATTTAAGTTGACCCTACAAAATAATTGTGGTAATGCCACTAATGAAATTGTTGTGAATTTCCAAAATTGTACGGCTCCAATTATATCCGTTGTGGACCCAATTTCTCCAAATTCTACAGTTACATCAGCTAGTTTAGCTTTGAAAGCAAACATCCTAAATGTGCCATCTGCACAGAACATTTCTGTAAAATTAAATGGAATGGGGATAGCATTTCAATACGTTAATTCATTATTGACCGCTAATTTATCGCTACAACCAGGTGCGAATACGGTTTTAATAAGTTCATCAAATGATTGCGGAACAGACGTTGAGGCTATTAATGTAATCTATAACAATTGTACGGCACCAGCCATTCAAGTATCAAACATTCCTTCATTGGTTACCACCACATCCAATACATTAGCCATTTCAGCTACTGTAACCGGATCTAATCTTTCACAAGGAATTACATTAACTCAAAATGGTAACATTGTTCCACATTCACTGATTGGAAATTCATTAACAGCCTCAGTTCAGCTTAGTAATGGCGCCAACATTTTTGTTATTTCAGCTGTAAACTCTTGCGGGGCGGATGCAAAAACATTTACGGTTACCTATGCACCATGTATTTCTCCACTTGTAGCAATAACCAATCCTGCGAATACGAATCTAACGTTGAATACTGGAAACTTTACATTCCAAGCTTCTACTCAACACGTAAATTCAGGTGCAGAACTAATTCTATTACACAATGGAACATCTGTAACTAATTTTAATTTTAACAACGGTCAGGTAGTTGCACCACTTACATTAACAGCAGGAATAAATACAATTGTTTTAACAGCAACCACTTCTTGTGGAACGAGTTCGAAAACTGTAATTATCAATGGTAAAAATTGTGATGCACCTGTAATTTCAATTGGTTCGCCAGCTAATTCAGGATTAACTGTTAACAACGCTCAGTTTTTGTTTCAGGCTTCTCTTTCTAACCTAACTTCTAACCAAGGTATAACCTTGTCAAACAATGGAAATCCAATTTCAGGATATACTTATGCCAATGGACAATTGACAGCAACTCTACTATTAGTTTCTGGGCAAAACAACTTAGTGTTAGCCGCAAGCAATGAATGTGGAAATAGTTCAAAAACAATTGTTATTAACTATGCCGCACCTTGTAACCCGCTTTCAATCAATTTCTTGAATACCATTCCTTCTGGCGGATCAACCAATGCTACATCGATAGCCTTGAGTGCTCTAATTCAAAATTATACAGCAAACACAGCTGTAACGGTTAAAGTAAACGGAAACCCAACAAATAATTATACCAATGTAAATGGTTTAATCTCTGGTCAATTAAACATACCAGCAGGAACCCTTACGATTGAAATCAGTGCAACAAACAATTGTGGAACAGCAACTGAAACCTATAGTATTTCAAGATGTAAAGAAACAACCGTAACATTAAACACACCGAATACAGCACAATTTACTACTTCTAATTCAACGCAATTAGTAAAATTCAACGTGGCGAATGTTGCATCTGCTAATCAAATTACACTTACCTTAAACGGTCAATCTATTTCAGGATTCAATTTCTCAGGAAATGAAGTAAGTGCCACTTTACCGCTAAATGCAGGAGTTAACATTGTGGGGATTACGGTAAATAATGGATGTAATACGGCAAATCAATCGATAACTATCAACCAATCAGCTCCCTGTAATCCATTATCAATTAATTTCTTGAATACGATACCATCAGGGGGTGCAACGAATGCTACCTCAATGGCCTTGAGTGCACAAATTCAGAATTATACAGCAAATACAACCGTATCGGTAAAAGTTAATGGCAACCCAACAAACAATTATACTAATCTGAACGGATTAATTTCCGGACAATTAAATTTACCGAATGGTACGTTAACAATTGAAATTAGTGCAACGAACAATTGTGGAACAGCTACAGAAACGTATAGTATTTCTAGATGTAAAGATGCTACGGTTACATTGAACACACCGAATACAGCACAATTTACAACAGCTAGTTCAACCCAATTAGTTAAATTTAATGTGGCTAATGTATTGAATGCGAATCAAATCGTGTTAACGTTGAACGGTCAATCGATTTCAGGATTCAATTTCTCTGGAACTGAAGTAAGCGCCAATGTACCTTTAGTACCTGGTATCAATGTTATCGAAATTGCTGTAAACAATGGATGTAATTCAGCTAACCAAGCCGTTACTATAACCCAATCTGTTCCATGTAACCCATTATCAATTAATTTCTTGAATACCATTCCTTCAGGGGGTTCAACAAACGCCGCATCAATGGCATTGAGTGCTCAAATTCAGAATTACACTGCTAATACTACCGTAACAGTTAAAGTAAATGGAAATCCAACAACAAATTATTCGAATGTAAATGGATTAATTTCTGGACAGTTGAATTTACCAAATGGAACCTTAACAATTGAAATAAGTGCAACGAATAATTGTGGAACAGCAACGGAAACGTACAGTATTTCGAGATGCAAAGATGCAACAGTAACTTTAAATTCACCCGCTTCTAGTGCCATAACAACGTCGAATTTAACGCAAGTAGTTTCTTTTAACGTGGCGAATGTTTCTAATGTGAATCAAATTCAACTTCTACAAAATGGTCAAGCAATAAGTGGATTTAATTTTACTTCTACCAATGTAAACACAACACTCAATCTAATACCGGGTGTAAATACGATTCAACTTATTGTAAACAACGGTTGCAACACAGCAAGTCAGAACGTTACAATCACGTACACACCAGTAGTTGTAGAACAAACAATTCTAATCTGTGTTACCCCGGCAGACAATCCAAGAGCTTATCAAACCTTACAAATTCCAATTTCACAATGGCCGGCATACCAGGCTCAGGGTGCAGTATTAGGCGCTTGTGTTCAACCCGATGCTGATTATAACCGTGACACGACTGGTTTAGGGAATGGAAATGATTCTAATTCAGGAAATGGACAAGATAATTCTGGATCTGGAAATGATAATGGGAATAACGGACATGGAAACAACCAAGATGGTGTTGACAGTTCAAACCCGGGACAAGGAGGCGGAGGACCGAATGGCACCATAGATCAAAGCGGAGCAGTTGATGATGAAAATGGGAATGGAAATACTTCAAACGGATCCGGAAATACGATGAATGGGAATGTGAATAATCAAAATTCAGGACAAGGTCTAAATGGATTTAACACTAATTCAGGTTCAAACTCATCCAACGGAAATAATGGGAATAATGGAAATTCCGGAAATTCCGGAAATGCACCCGTTGCTAATCCTGGACGACCTCCTGTTATGAGACCAAATTCAACGATTAACTCACCAAAACCTACTTCTACCCCAACATCAACTAATCCATCACAAACGCCTGCTGTTAATAAGCCTGTTGCATCACCTCCTCAAAACAATGCAACACCAAAACCCGCGATTAACAAACCCTCGCTTAACAAACCGGTAGAATCGAATCCGAATGAAACGAAACCGGAGACACCTAAAATTATACGCAAAGGATAAGTAAACAAAGAGTATGGTCGGAAGAAATTTCGGCCATTTTTTATTCCCAATACATTTTCTTAATAGAATGATTTTGTGTATATTCGCAGCCTAAATTTTTTGAAATGGCATTAATTGGTAAAATTCGTGAAAAATCTTGGTTGTTAGTTTTAATCATTGGTCTTGCTTTAGTAGCATTTATCCTATCTGATTATAAGTCCATTATGGGTGCCTATTCTGATCAATATGGATTAGGAACTGTTTATGGAACCAAAGTAAATGCTCAAAAATACGATGCTGCAGTTCAACGTTTTGAACAACAAGGAAGAATGCAAGCACAGCAACAACAAAAAGAATTCACTCAACAAGATCAAGAAAATGCAAACGAACAAGCATGGAATTTTGTAGTGGATAACGAAATTTTAACAAAAGAATACGAAAATTTAGGTATCGAAGTAGGTGAAGCCGAATTTAAGGCTTACTTGTTTGGAAATGACGGTTTTTCTGTCCTTCCTGAAATTGCTCAAGGATTTACAGATTCAGCAACTGGTGTGTTGAACAAAAAAAGTTTAGAGGCTCGAATCAAAGAAATGTCAACATCAAAAAATGCTGATGTAAAAAAACAATGGGATGAGTTGAAAGTAAATTTTATAGAAAAAAGAAAATCTGAAAAATATACTGCTTTAATTGGACAAGGGGTTTATGTGACATCTCTTGAGGCAGAAGATGAGTATTATGCTCAAAAAGAATCAAAAAGTATTTCTGTAGTAGTTAAAAAATTCAGTGAATTAAACGATGCTGAGTTTAAAGTAACTGATACTGAATTAAAAGATTTCTATGAAAAACATAAAGAAGATAAAAAATATGCCATTCAAGAATCCAACAGAGAAGTGAAAGTAATGGATTTTGTAGTTGTTCCTTCTAAAAAAGACTCAGTTGATATTAGAAAGAAAATGGATGCATTAAAAAATGGGTTCGCCAAAACTAAAAATGATTCCCTTTACATTTACAAAAACAGTGAACTTAAATTATATACTTCTTCTAAACAAGCTACAGCGGTTCCAGAAGGTCATCCTAAATCAAACCGTTTCTTAACTTATCCGCGTGATTATGATACAATTTTCAAAACCGCAGCAGTAGGGACATTGGTTGGACCCTATTTTTCTAATGGAAACATGTTAGTTTCTAAAGTACTTGGATTTACTCCAACGCGATTAAAAGCAAGACATATTCTTATTGGCACCAATCAATCTACAGATTCAACTGTATTGAAACAAAAGAAAACATTAGCTGATAGTTTGGTAAAATTAATTAACAAGGACAATTTCGAGGAGTTCGTTAAAAAACATAGTACGGATCAACCATCCATTGAAAAAGGTGGTGTTTATGATGATTTCTTAGAAGGTGAAATGGTAAAAGAATTTGGAGAATTCTGTGCTACTCAACCAATCGGAACTATTGCGGTGGTTAAAACACAATTCGGATACCACATTATCGAGGTGATGGAAAGAGACAATTCACTTTTCCCAGTTCTTGCATCTGTAGCTAAAGTATTCAAAGCGAGTCAAGAAACAATTGATGAGCGTGAAAATGAAGCGTATACATTCATTGAAGAATTAGACAAAAAATTAATGGCTGTTGAGGATTTATATAAGCGTTCAGTTTTGTTTGATACCTTGGTTAGTCAAAAGAAAAAAACTGTTAGACCTATTGTTATTTTCGACAACAAACCGGCGGTTCAAGGATTCAATTCATCATTTGTAGAAGATAAACTATTGAAATTTGCATACGATTCAAAAGCAGCAGCAGGAATGATTCTGACTACACCAATTAAAGATAAAGACAAATACATTGTTGCCTACCTATCTGCCATCAGAAAAAAAGGTACACCTACTTTCGATGATGTTAAATCCCGTATGGAAAAAGAATTGATTGAAGAGAAAAAATTCAAACGTGTAGCTAACCAATTGAGTGTAGACAAAACATTGGAAGATATGGCACGAAGAGCCAATGTTCAGATTGTAAAAGCAGAAGTAACATTCGGAAACCCTCAAATTGCAAATGTAGGATTTGAACCAGATGTAATTGGAGCTATCTTCTCAGGAGTTAAAGATGGTCAGCGTACAAAAGCGATCAAAGGTAAATCAGGTATTTTTGTTGTACGTGTAGACGCTACGAAAAAAGCACCTGCAACTGCTTCATTTAAAGTGGAGAAAGAACAAATGCTTGGATCTTATCGCGGTGCATTGCAAGGACAATTTATGGGAGCTCTTCGTAAGAAAGCAGAAGTAATTGATAACCGTAAATTTAACCGATTGGGTATAATTAGAGAGTAATACTTAGATGGGGAATCCACGGAGCATTATTGTTTCGGTCACCAATGATTTAGTTACTGATAACCGTGTTCACAAAATATGCCTTTTTCTCATTGAGGAAGGATATGACGTTACGCTAGTTGGGAGAAAATTAAAATCTAGTTTACCCCTTCAAAAAAGAACGTATTCCACCAAAAGATTTAGACTTTTCTTCGTGAAGGGTCCCCTATTCTATTTAGAATATACGCTCCGATTGTTTTTCTATTTATTGTTTCATCGTGCCGATGTCCTGTTATCTAATGATTTGGACACACTGCTGCCCAACTATTTAATCTCACGACTGAAATCAACTAGATTGGTTTATGATTCACATGAATATTTCACGGAAGTTCCTGAATTGATTGATCATCCAAAAAAACAAAAAATTTGGCTCTCCATTGAAGAATGGATTTTCCCCAAATTAAACCATGTATATACGGTAAATGAATCTATTGCTAAGCTTTATTCAGAAAAATATAAGGTGGATGTCAAAGTAATTCGCAATGTAGCACCCAAATTGAATTTAAAATCAATTAAAACCAGGGAAGAACTTGGCATACCAACGGATAAATTCATGTTGATTTTGCAAGGATCAGGAATCAACCATAAACGAGGAGCAGAAGAAGCTGTTGAGTCCATGAAATTCATTGATCATGCCTGTTTATATATTATTGGTGGCGGCGATGTGGTTGAGAAATTGAAAAAACAAGTGAAGGCTGAATCGTTAGATCAAAAAATACAGTTTTTACCTAAAATGCCCTATTTAGAAATGATGCAATATACACTCAATGCAGATTTGGGATTAGCTATAGATCATACTGATGTTTTGAATCATAAATTAGCCTTACCAAACAAGTTCTTTGATTACATTCAAGCCCAAGTACCCATATTAGCAACTGATTTAACTGAAGTTCGATCATTAATAGAATTCTATAAGATTGGTTATATTATCGATAAACCACTCACACCAAAAAATCTTGCAGAGAAAATTAATCGTATAAAGATGACTTATGCGGCTGATTTACCATTACTAAAACAACATTTAGCATTTGCCAAACAAAAAGAAAACTGGGAGGTAGAATTGGTAAAACTGAAAGAAATTTACTCGAAATTAAATTAATAAATGTTAATTCCTTGTTTTAGGACAAAAAATAGCTTAACTTTGTTTTCACAATGCGGGGTGGAGCAGTTGGTAGCTCGTCGGGCTCATAACCCGAAGGTCGCACGTTCGAGTCGTGTCCCCGCTACTAAGCAGGACGCATCAGGTAAATTACTTGGTGCGTCTTTTTTTTGTCCCTCTGTATCCCTTTTGGAAAAATCAATACGATGAACTTGATCAACGAAATTCAGGTTCGATATCGTAATTTTCCTCAATAAAACAAATAATTGAATGTTACAATCGTTAAAAACGACGAACTAATATTTTATTCACCCAACCTTTTCTATGATATAGTCATCAATGTAAATAATGGAGTTTTCTGAACAGAATAGGGAATTGGAGTTGATACGAAAAAGTATCAAGGGGGAACGGTCTGCCTTTCAGGAGCTTTACAACCAAAATTCGCGGTGGATGTTTGCCGTATGTCTGCGCTACCATAAAAATCAGGAAGATGCAGAGGACGTATTACAAGAGAGTTTTATTCAGATTTATAAAAATCTATCCTCGTTTAAGTTTGAAGGGAATTTTAAAGGCTGGATGCGAAGAATAACTGTAAACTGTGCTTTAGCAAAATTTCGAACAAATAAAATTGATTTTGTTTCATTGGAAGAACAATTTTCAGATTCAAATGAAAATGTTCTTGATACATCACTGATGGATGAAATCAATACAGAAGAATTGATTTACTACATTGATCGTCTCTCTCAAGGTAGAAAACAAGTTTTCCTTGCATATGCCGTGGATGGTTTAAAACACAAAGAAATTGCTGAGATTTTAGGAATTTCTGAAGGTACTTCCAAATCACAATTATTTGATGCAAGAAAAGAACTCATTAATGCAATTAAAAATGATCTAGTTAATATAAATCCTATTTCAATATGACAAAAGATGATTTAAACGGAAGATTTCAAAACCTTTATGACAGACAAGAACCTGATGTGCCAAATAGAATTTGGGAAAAAGTAGATCAAGAATTATTTCCGAAAAGAAAACGGAATGGTATCGTTTTTTGGCTATCAATTTTTGTAGGGGCAATCATTCTGACGGGAACTTGGTTCTGGATTTCTTATTCCAAAACAGAACAAGCAATTGCAAAAAATAATTCTGAAAAGCATTCAAAGCCAAACAATACAAAACAATTGAAATCTGAGGATAAGAGTTTTTCGAAGAACAACAAAAGTGAAATAAAATCGAAAACAACTAACAATGAGGAAAAAAATACTTCTAAAATTGAACTTAACCCTCTAAAAGAAAACAAATCGAATATTAAAACTCTAGAATTGGTTGAAAGTGAACCAATCCATAAAATATCATCTGAAAATATTCCCCAAGATGAGAATTTATCTTTAAGCATTATAGATAGTATTACAAGATTACCTTTTTTACCTATAACGAAAATAAACTTTGATATAAAGAATTTAAGTTTATTACCTCTGCAGGAAACTACAAAAACCAGCGACTCTAAAATAACCATGACTGCCGGAATAGCATTTGGAAAAAATATAAGATACACCAATAGTATAATCGACCCAGAACTTTCCGTTTCAAAGTTGCGAGGAGACAATAGAATGGCATTAAATCTAGTTCAAGTTAAATGTGGAATGATCTTCAATGTAAACGAAAAATATGCAATCGGACTTGGTGCGAATTACGGCTTTGCAGGCAGAAAATCACCCTGGTACACCCGGCCAACGTATTTCGCTCAGGGACAACAAGGACTTGTTTTTCAAACGTTGGAGGGAAGGTATAATATTACTGATGCCACTTTTTTAAATTCGTTGGTACCAAACGATACAAATGACATAAAACTAAAGAATAGTCTTTCAATCAAAATGTTTTCGATTCCCTTGACAGTTTATCGTCATTTTAAAAGGAATAATTGGACAACAAGCTTGAATGCAGGGTTATCAGCTGACATTCATTTTGGAAAAGACTTTCATTTTGAAGTGGAGCAGAATAATACCACAAGACAATTACTAGGCACATTAGAAAATCAAACACCAGTTGTAAGTTTGCAAGGATTGTTAGGTTCACGATTTAGTTATCTTTTGTCTAATTCATTCGATTTTTATTTGGAACCACAACTGTCTATTCCTATTTCTAGTTATTTATCAACTAATAATCAAAATTCCTACTCAGCTTCTTTAACAATAGGTGCTGGGATTTCCTATAAATTTTAATTTGTTTTCCGTTAAACCCAACCATATCTCCAAAAAGATCATCAATCAAATTAGAACAATAAAAATTAATTAAAATGAAGAAATTAAAAAGTAAACTGATTATGGGAGGAGTTTTGATTAGTTCATTACTCATGAACTCTTGTGGTAAATTTAACCAAGATGACAACAGAGAAGACGCTGCTGAAATTGTTATAGGTACTATGATTGATATTGATTTATTTCCAGAGGAGGTATATGTCGCGTATGATTGTGAGTTAAACCATAACAACGATTTAGCGGAAGGTGTTATTGTTACTGAGAGCTCCGCTACATTTCCTAAGACAGTGACATTCGATTACGGAACAGGTTGTTTAGATAAATGGGGTAAAACCCGTAAAGGAAAAGTGACTGTTATTGCATCTGGATTAATGAGTTTAGTAGGAAGCACCACTCAAATCACATATGAGAACTTTTCCATCAATGATTTTATAATAAAAGGAACTCGATCAGCAGAAAATATTGGTCCAAATTCCGTTGGTCATCCGGTTATTAAATACGCTGGAACTATTGAATTTTCAAAAAACAGAAGAACTAGAACATATACGTTTAATAATCAAAGAGAGTTTATTATCGGATTTGGAACTTGTGATGTTTCAGATGATGAATTTCTCATTACAGGATCTGGTTCCATGAATACATGCTCAAAGAGAACTGTCCCTTTGAGTATTTCAACTCCTATTCATTATTCAATGAGGGAGTGCTTATACCCATTTAGTGGAAAAATTGATATCGGAAGTTCTAACCGAGGTGTAATCATCGATTTTGGAAATGGCGACTGCGATAATTTAGCCGAAATTCAAGTTAAGAGAAGAAATAAAAACGCCATTTTCAATTTGGAAACAAGAGAAATAATTCAATAATTAAAAGATGAAAACAAGAAAAATTAAAAAGATTTCCATTTCCTTTATGGGGATTGTAATATCTATAAATACAATATTGGCACAGTCAATTCCAAATGCAGGGTTCGAAACCTGGACAACACAACAACAAGTTGATGTCGCCACGGGATGGGTAAAAGCACCAACAGTTAGTAAATCTTCAGATTCTCACAACGGACAATTTGCAGCAGAAATCATTGCAGGGGACTTTACCAATCCGCAGTCAGGACAAACCATTTCTCTTCCTGGAAGGTTGGTAACAGGTACAGCAAGCACTGGAATGGGACAAACTGCAATTGAAGGATTTAGTTTTACTCAAAGACCTGATAGTTTGACTGGTTGGTTTAAATATTCCTTTACGCAACAAGATGCTTGTGTTTTCAATGTTACACTCACTAAATGGAATCCTACAACTCAAATCCGTGAAATTATAGGTGAGGGACAATTAATTGAAAACGAAGCATTAGTTTACAGTCGTTTTAGTATTCCATTGAATTATCTTTCTAATGAAATTCCTGACACCTGCAAAATTGAATTTTTAAGTTCAGAAGTTCAATCCGGAATTCAAGGCTCAATTCTACTAATAGATGACGTTGATTTTGTGTACAATAGCAATGCAGGCCTTGAAGAACAAAAATCGTTGTCGTCGATAAAAGTTTACCCAAATCCTGTATCTGAAAATGGCTTGTTCAATCTGCTAAATGGATCAAACGTTGAAACAGTAGAACTTCTAAATTCAAATGGAATAATAATATCTAGATTTACTCAAACCTCTGGTAGTTTTCAAATTGAAAATATTCCAGCAGGAACCTATTTCTTGAAGTTTGAATTCGACAGGAGAATTCAGTGTTTACCTTTCGTGAAATTATAATTTTGAATTTGACTGAGTTCGTTTATAGATTCCCAAATCAGGTTCGATAATTCGATACTCCTCTCTACTAAGAAAAGCCAGTCAATTTTGACTGGCTTTTTGCATTTCTAGAAGCCTAGAAAGTGGGTATATTCAATTCAAATTCCGGTATTCCAAAGGAGTTGTACCAGTTTTTTGCTTAAACAAACGACTGAAATATTGTGGGTATTCAAAACCAAGTTGAAAGGCAATTTCACTAATCGACTGATTTGAGTACAAAAGTATGTTCTTTGCTGCTTCTATGATGAAATGATGGATATGTTCTTGAGCATTCAAACCTGTTTCTTTTTTTAATAAATCACCCAAATATCCTGGTGACAAATTAACAGCATCAGCTAAATATTTAACCGTGGGTAAACCGAAAGAATCTCTTTTATTTGAAAAATATTCCTTTAACAATACCTCTACTTTCTCTAAAATATCTCTGTTTGTTGCTTTGCGCGTAATGAATTGCCTTCCGTAGAATCGATTGCAATAGTTCAATAAAAGTTCAATCGTTGAAACAATAATCGTTTGGCTGTAATCGTCAATGTTTTCCTTCAATTCAGTTTGTATTTTTACAATGCACTCAAAAAGTAATTGTTTCTCTTTTTCTGATAAATGCAACGCTTCAGCTATTTCGTATGAAAAGAACGAATAATCTTTCATTTTAGCATTGAGAGAGGTATTGCGTATCAAATCAGGATGAAAAAATAAGCCCCAACCCATCGGATTCTCTCGGGGCTCAATTTCAGTATCTATCGTAATAACCTGATTGGGTGCCATACAAATCAAACTTCCTTCATTAAAATCAATCGTTTTTCGACCATATGTAAGGGCGCTTTTACAATAATTCTTAAACATCACAGAATAAAAATCAGTTGTAATTCTTGTTTCCTCTTCGATGTGATCCTTGGTTTTACTAAAATCTAACACTGCAACCAAGGGATGAAAATCATTTTCATTCAAAAGACGTGATAGGTCAGCAATTGATTTTAAATGGATTAATTGACTCATCTCTTACAATTTGAAAAACTTTTTATTCATATAAACAATAAAATTATAACCAAAAATCTTATGCATAAAATTATACATCTTGGCATCCTTCCCTGCCTTATATCTTAATTTACTTTTCCCATCGGTTGCTGCCTCATAAATCACTTTCGAAACAATGTTTACTGGTGAAGCGCTTTTTATCATTGTTGGAAATACCGTCATTATTTTCGTAACGATATTTTGGTATTCTTTCAAGTTTTCATCATTGTTAAAATCAAAGGAGCGGCCTGCAAAATCTGTTGCAATAGCTCCAGGTTCCACTATTTTAACTTTGCAACCAATTTGCTCCATTTCGTAACGCAACGATTCAGAAATTCCCTCCACTGCGAACTTCGTTCCGTGATACAATGAACCAAGAGGAAATGTCATTTTACCTCCCATGGAAGAAATATTAATAACAATTCCATTTTTATTTTGTCGAAAGTGTGGAAGTATCGCACGAGTAACATCCATTAAACCAATTACATTCGTATTGAACTGACGAAGTATTTTCTCCCTTGGGAAGGATTCAAGAGGCCCATAAGCTCCATAACCAGCATTGTTTACCAAAACATCAATTTTTCCGAAGCGTTGAATTCCAATTGCTATTGCACTATCGATTGAATCAAGATCCAATACATCCAATATAGTAACAACTACATTGTCTAGTATGGATAATTCTTTTTCATTTTCCGGACTCCTCATTGTCGCAATAACATTCCAACCTTTTGCCTGAAAATATTTTGCTGTGTCTTTTCCTATACCGCTACTAGTACCTGTAATTAAAATTGTTTTCTTCATTTTCTTTTTTTGACAAAAGTAGATGCGTATTTAATAAATAGAAGAACACAAAATAAGGATTGATGTATACTAAATGGGGTTTCAACATCCACCTCAAAAAGAATTCTATATGATTTTAGAATTACCTTAAATTAATCTCCCGCAATGGGTGAGTTAAATATTCCTACAGCCATTTCAGCCCAAAGAAGAATGAATAAAAAACACGCCACTAAAATCGCGAAAATTTTCACTTTTATCGAAGGAATTTTTCGAATTAAATATTCTAAACCGAAACCAAAAGATAAAAGCATTACAAAGGCTAAAATAAAATCAAAAACAGACCAATTAAACTCTGCGTTTCCATCTAATTGCTCAACCAAAGGAATGATAAGTAATAGAACAATGCATAAAAGAATTATCCTTTGTGTTTTATTGAATTTATTCCCAAATTGCATCTATTCAAAGTAATATTTAAATTTATGTAGAATTTTCTTATTCGGAATTAACTAAAAAAACTAAAATAAATTGTTCAATGTACATTTGATCTTGTTATGACTTACCGATTTGCACTTCAATTATTGATATTTTTTTTGAGTAATTACTCTTTATTTGGTCAAGTAATCAAAACATGGGAAATAGATAGTTTTCAAGTAAATCTAATTCGTTATGAAACTGTTCATGAATCGCAAGGGATATTTCCATTAGAAAAGCCATCTAGGTTAAATTCCTTAATTGAAATAAGGAAGCATGGTAAAGTAGTTTCCATGGGAGGAAATTACACGTTAAGCAAAGATTCTTGTACGATTAAATTCTTTGAGTTACCCGATCCAAGGATTAAAAATGGGAAGGTTGGTACTTTCTACACGCTTGGGTTGTGCAATAAAAAAATTACCGCTAAAACGATTAGTAAACCAACTTGGAATTATAATGAAATAAGCAATGCGACAATTCGTCCCTTAGACTCTTTATATTACAATCCTTACAATCAGAATGAACCTTTTGTTGTTCCACATTTCGAAAGGGGTGAAAAAATGGCTTTGCACCCCAAAATGATTGAGGGATTTTTAATATTTTTTGATGACTGTTACATTATCGCTCCCTATTACGAAAATGAATTTCCTGCCCCACACAACCCGCATTTCGAAATTAACTTTACTTATAATGGTATAGAAAAATCAGTATTACTTTACTGGGGAAAATACATTGCCGATGGTTACGTGTACACTGATGAGGGGTCTTTTATCGAACCTTCTGATCTTCGCTTTTGGGAGGCTAACTTGAAGTTGTTAGGACTAAACTAATTTGTTTCTCAATTTAAAAAATGAGCTCCTTGCAAAGGAAATAAAAAATGTGTTAGTTACCTAAACCTCAATTTTAGTAACCCTTCTATTAAAATACTTGCTCAATAGTTTCAGGGAAATACGTGAAGGCGTAATGAAAAACAACAGATTTCGGAGGGAAATCGCTATTGGATTGCTCAATTGACCTATTTTACCCAAACGTAAACTCTCTTGATTAATTTGTTTTGCACGGTCAAAGTGAAGTTCTTCGTAGCGCTTATAAGCTTTTTCGGTTAGACCATATTTGTCGATACATTTAGCTAATAAATAAGCTCCTTCTATTGCTGTACATCCTCCTTGACCAAGATTTGGTGTTGTTGGATGGGCAGCGTCACCTATTAATACTGCATTGTTTTTATTCCAGCCTTTTGTGGGGATTCTATCTGATAAACTATTCTTGAGAATGACCTCCGTCTCCTCTATTAATGAGGGAATTGGATGATGCCAATCACCAAAAAGTCTTTTTAATTTAACTCGTGTCCCTTCTGGTTCATCGTCTTGCATAAACTCTTCATTACACGTAGCCCACCAGCCATAAACCCCCTCTTTAATCGGAACAATACCAACGCGTTGCCCGTTTCCCATTGTCTCACTTCCATGACCGATGTCAAAATTCGTTTTTACAACACCTCTCCAGATATTGTATCCTCTAAAAATGGGCGAACCGTCATTAATTACATATTTCCTAACTTCTGAATGAATTCCATCGGCGCCAATAACGGCATCAAATAATTCAGATTTGCCATTTTCGAAGACAAGTCTAAGTTTATGATCATTGGTTTCATCAAGTGATTTTAGCCCGTGATTTTCAAATAATTTAGCCCTTGTGTAGTTTAGTAATACCCTATGAAGATCTGCTCTATGGATACAAATTACCGGATATTCACCATTTGGTTCTGAATACCCAAGTGTTGTTCCTTTGGAGGTTTTAATTAATATCTTTTTTAATTCTCCGGCTGTTTTTAAAATGTCGGAATATAATCCAAGTTCATCCATTACACATAGTGCGTTGGGAAACACGCTTATTGCTGCCCCAACTTCTCCAAAGGATTCTTTCTTCTCAAAAATATGGCATTCGTAGTCTTCAGATTTTAAAGACAAGGCAAAAGTCAATCCAGCTATTCCACCGCCAATAATGGCAATTTTTTGTTTTTCCATTAATTCAATTTTTTTGACAAATAGTATGCGTATAGGGGAACAAGAATTTCAATTACCGATACAATCGGTTGACTTGGGTCTTCAAATCCATAGGCAATGATGCCAACTAATCTAAAAATCCCTGCAGATAAAAATGCAAAAAAGAAACCCATCAACCCTAGGTAATAACGTTCAGGTTTTAGAGAAGCCCAAACAAAGAAAATTCCCAACCCTAATTCTAATCCTCCATAAAATGCGGTTATTTCAACGAGTGTATTTGGACTGTGGTGTTTAAAGCCAATCATTTCAGCTAATAAAAGAGGGTTGTAAATAAAAGAAATGGCATATACAAATAAGCCAATTCCTACAACTTTTAATAAAATACTAGGCGCTTTCATTTTTTTCAATTTAATTAAAATCGATTCTAAAATAATGATTTTTAAAAGATTATCAAAATTTTAAGCTCATCTTGAATCAATCAATCGGTCCGTCAAATAATAAATTCAAGATTAACAACCCCTCCCAAATCAGGCGTTGTCTTGACAAATTGGAGATATCGTCAAGGTTCGATAATTCGATACTCCTCTCTACTAGAGAGAGAAAGTCATCGAAATGGTGACTTTTTTTGTTTTACAGTTTTCCCGAACCTACATTTATATTGAAATCAAAGTAGAATTTAAATTGAATTTTAGGTTCGATAAGTCCGTTTTTGGAAACGAATCGGTTTGTTCACCATAAGTTGTAATTTTGATTAAAATTGACCTGTGGTGGTTCTCAATAAGTTATGGGCATCAAAAAACTATTCACGCTTGGATGTGTTACCAATTTTTGGTACATTTACTTTAATAATTATTGATTATGGGTAAAAACACATCGATATCATTAGGAGATCATTTTGAAAATTTCATCAATAGTGAGATTAAATCAGGGCGATATGGATCTGTGAGTGAAGTAATACGAACTGCTCTACGTCTACTCGAAAGTGAAGAGAGAAAGCTCAATGAATTGCGTAGTGCACTCATCGCAGGAGAACAAAGTGGATTCGTGGAAGATTTTGATCCAAAGGAACATTTAAAAGCCCTTCATCAAAAACATACCACGAAGTAGCACCGAAAGTAAATGAAAAAGTTTGTTCTGCAAATCAGTACCGAAGCACTTTCGGATTTGGAAGAAATTTGGATCTACACACTGAAAAAATGGTCTAAAGAGCAAGCTGACAGGTATTACTCCTTGTTAATTGATGACATCGAGTTTTTACAATCTAATTATTATACGAGTAAGTCTGCTGAATACATTCGCCCTGTATATAGAGTATCATTTGTAAAATCTCATATCATTTTCTACAAAATAGTTGATGACCAAAAATTGGAAGTAATCAGGATATTGCACCAAAGCGTGAATATTGATAAATGGTTAAAATAGAATGTCTTTAACCCAAGTATAGCAAAGGAGCTATAATGTCTTTAACGAAAACCAAATTTTAGAAAACGAAAATTACTTTTCAGGAACCGAATAAAATTCTAAACAGCCCAACTCGAGACATTCCATCTTCCACAACCCCTCCCAAATCAGGTATTGTCTTGACATATCGCAGATATCGTCAAGGTTCGATAATACAATACTCCTCTCTATACAAGCAAAACCCGAATCTCCTCCGCGGCGGATGGCTTGTTTTTTTATGCCGCAAACTGAATCAAGCCGAATATTTGAATGAAGAATTAAGGAATAAAAAAAGAGTTGTGAAACATCTCAGTTTTTCTTTTCAAGCCCCATATATAAGTCAATCCGAAATGAAATGGAGAATAGTCGTTCCCTACTACTATAAAAAGAAAGTCATCAGTTTTGACAGTTTTTTGTACGCTTCTTTACTACCATACCATTCAAATTCCATAAAATTAAAAATTGATTATTTTGGTTCGATAGGTTTATTTTAGATCAAAAAAGTAATTCTATTTTATCCAGAATAATTAAATAACTTACATTTATCGAAATTTTCTTTATCGCAATGAATCAAACAATTTTCCAGGACGAAGATAAAAACGCTATTCGATATTCCTTAATTAATCATATTGATACAGAAATTGAATTCAATGGATTCGGAGTCAAGTATGTAGCATCCGGTGCAGAAATCTATCATGTCAACGGTAGAAAATACAAGGTTGAGGAAGGACAATATATAATAGGAAATGATTTTACTAAAGCTTCCGTTCAAATTAATCTCAAAAAACAGGTGCAAGGATTATGCATAGATATTTCGCCAAAGGTAATTAATGAAGTTGCAATGTATAATGATATTTCAGAATCCGAATTAGCCGAATTCCTTCTTTCTGATCAATTCTTCGTCAATCGATATAATATAAAAAACACTACCCTAGGATATACGTTACATGAAATCAATCAACAAATAAAGAATGGCAAATTTGTAGACGATTTTCAACATGAGGAGTTGTTTTACAGTTTGGCAGAATCCATCGTTACGGACCAACGTGTGGTTTTAAATCATTTATCTAAATTAAATTTTAAAAAACAAGAAACGAATCATGAGCTTTTTCGGATATTATTAAAAGCAAAAGATATCATGGATACGAATTTATTTGACTCCCTAAAATTAGACGAAATCACTACTGCTTCTGGAATTTCCAAATATCATTTCATTCGACTCTTTAAATCTGTTTTTGGGATTTCACCCTACCAATACCTGAAACGTCAGAAATTAGAATATGCCAGACAACAACTTTCTGGTGGATCAAAAATAAACGATCTAGCTTCACTTCTTGGTTACCCAGACACTCCCTCGTTTTCAAAAGCATTTAAACAAATTTTTGGTATCACGCCTAGCAGTGTTAAAAAGCAATAATTGACAAGCTATTTAAATGTGTGATTTCGATATTTGTTAAAAAATGACATGAAAAGTTCACCATTCATTTACCGATTCTTATATGCTGGCTTTACGCTGTTTGGGATTTATAAACTAATAACAGGGAACCATGGCGACGCAGCAATCCATTTGGGAATTGCGTTGGCTTTTGATCCCTTCGATCAATCTGTAACGTGGAAAGACCGCCCATTTTGGCAAAAAACATGGCTTATTATTCATCTCGCTCTTTGCGCAAGCGCCTTTGGTTTTGAGGTGGGTACTAACGATAATATAAAATAAGGATTTAATTATAATTAAAAAAAACTAGTTAATAAAACACACACAACTATTTATGAATAAAGCAATTAGAATGCTATAAATAAAAAACTCGCATAATCCAGTTGATGAACAAAAACTAATTCGAATTATTAATTTGAATGGAGTTGTTCCCTACAAAATAAGAGACATTCAAGGGAAAATAATTCAAAAAGGAGTAACGGAAGGTACAATTATTTTAAGAGAATTATTGAATTTTGGAATCTATTATTTGGAACTAGATCACCAAACTATCAAGATTTTGTTGGAGTAAAGTTAGTTTTATCTTATTGGATAGTACAATTTGAAAGTAAACTATTATTTCTTCAGAGTAGATTTCTTAATTTGTTAAACTAACTAATTACCTCTCGCAATAATATCGAATTCAATTCTTGCGTATTCTCAAACTTAATTAATTTCGTTTCATGAAATTTTTGATCCTCAAGATTATTCTAGTTTTCTCTTTTGTCTCACAAGCCCAAAACCGTTGGGAAATTGAACTTTCAAAGACAATCACTGATACGCGAATGGGTACATGGACAACGGGTGATTATTCGATTTTTGTGGAGTTAGATTCAATTACGAACTTTTTAATCCGAAATAGTAAAGAGCACGCAAGGTCATATAACTATTATTGTGATAAAGATTCAAACCTGGCAAACTATTTCGGTGCATCTCTTAAGCGATACGAAAGAGCATTACAGCAAATTAAAAAAGCAGACAAAGGTTTCGATTTACATTCCTTAATTATTTATGATGGGCAGGAAAACGATGAGCTAAACAAAAGTAAATCTGCACTTATTGAAAGACTTCTAAAACAATTTGTAGAAAAAGGCAATGCAAGCGTATATTACAAAGGCCAGCGCATTTTCAAGTTAACCTACATTTCCTCAATTTTAAACGCGGGTAATTCTACCGATTCAATCACAGATGTTTTAAATAGTGGATACGTAATCAAAACCTTTTTTGACAACCCAGAAAATTGCATTTTTTCGGAATATTACATCTTAGGTTGGTAAAAACTAATTTTGAAAGCAAAAAAAGATTCACTTACATCTTCACAAAACTTCTTTGCACCTTATGCTGATTAACCGAGGTAAGCATATAAAATCCTGAGGGCAATTGAGATACATCAAAGTGATTGGATCCCAATGATGAGAAGAAAAAAGTTCTTCCACTGAGGTCTTTTACTTCAATGGATTCAATTTCGGCCCCAACAAAAACTAGTATATCTGAATGAACAGGATTCTCGAAATTAACATCAATTGTCGCTTCATTGATGCCTGCACCCGTTCCAAATTTAATTACAGTACCTAACAGTTGGTTGCAACTTGTATCATAGATTTGGTAGTTGATCAACCCTTTGGTAATATCATCATAGCCATCTATTATCATTTGTTCAATTTCAGCAGAATCCAATCCACAAAAGCAATTACTGAGCAATGAATAATTCATATTAGTATTGTTATTTACTGCATAATTGATATTTCCACAGATTTCATTATCGTAAATAAGCGGACTATCTTGAACATTCGACACATTAGAAATGAGTACTCCCCCAAAATTGGTATTAATTTGATTATCATGAATATCAGCTTGAACAGAAGCATCAATAGCAAGTTCATTATACGAAAAATCATTATTCCTAATTTCACATTTATACGCTGATTGAATAGCTGTAGTATTATCGTTAAACACGCAGTTTTGAACAAGCCCGTTATTCGGATAATTCAACGCAAGTCCATTATTATTAAATTGACAATCAGCAATATATACCGAATCAAAAACACCTGAATTAAAAGTTAGTCCAATCTGATTATCTATAAAACTACTATTCAGCATGGTCAACGCTGTTGCATATGCATAAATGGATGTTGTATTATCTTTAAACAAACAATTTTCAATCGTAAAATAAGACCAACCATAAACTCCAACCTCATTATCTATGAACTGACAATTAGTTAAATTCACTGAATTACCAACAGTTACTGCTTGAAAACACCGTTTGAACGTACAATTGGTATATTGATAGTTAGATAAAGGGGATTCATAAGAAAAAGGGAAATACGCATTTGAAATCTGGAAACGATCGGCATTTAACACCCCTCCTTGAGAACTTGTGCAGACAAATCCTTTCCAAGCTACATTATTCGTTGTGTCATACAAAGCATAGATTTTGATGGGAAGAGCATCTGTTCCAACACAATTAATGGTTCCTCTGGTTTCAATGTAAATATTGCTATTCGTTTGATTATTGATCTGTATTTCAACACCCGGTTCTATGTTCAAGGTAGCTCCTGGAAATACCACCACAGATCCATTGACAATATAAGGACTACCACTCAAAGACCATGTTGCATTTTGATAAATCCCGCCAGAAACATTGGTTTGTGAATGGGAAATGAAGGTGAGGAAAAACAAAAAGACGAAAAGAAAAGTGTTTGTGGACATGAAAATGTTTTTTGTACTAACAATATTTTGCATTTATTGTTTAGGGTTGCATCATCGTATCAATATGAATTGAATTTCTCCGCGTGTATTTTTTCTATCCATTCATCTGAATTCCTCGACTTTAATTTGATCGTTAATCTCAACCGAACTAATAACATTTTTGTTAAATTTATGCTCTTCATTAAATTAAAAAACGTTCTTCTTATATATTTATGACCATTCAACAGTATCTCGATAAAATAAACACCTTATACAAAACAGGAAATGCACGTGAGCACTCTTACCGTGGTGACCTTCAAAACCTCATCATGGCTATATTGCCAGACGTTCTGGTAACCAATGAACCCGCTCGTGTTGATTGTGGTGCTCCCGATTATGTACTTACTCGTAAAGATGTTCCTATTGGTTACATCGAAGCAAAAGATATTGGGGTTGACCTTGGAAGCAAAACATTGAAAGAACAATTTGACCGCTATAAGTCGGGTTTAACGAACTTAATCTTTACTGATTACATGGACTTCCATTTCTACAAAGAAGGGGAGTTTGTAACTAAAATAGCTATAGCAAAAATCGAAAATGGTGCGATAGTTCCAATGGCTGAAAATTTTGCTCAGTTCTCCGAACTGATCAAAAATTTCGCCCTAACTGTTTCACAGACGATAAAGTCACCCACAAAGTTGGCTCAGATGATGGCGGGAAAAGCAAAGTTGATGGCTGATGTTATCGAAAAATCGTTGGATTTCGATGACCAAGCCGAGAACCGCTCACCCCTAAAGAACCAAATGTTGTCTTTTCAGAAAATGTTGATTCACGACATTGATAACAAAGCATTTTCAGACATTTACGCTCAAACGATAGCTTACGGAATGTTTGCGGCTCGTTACCACGACCCAACTTTACCAACTTTTTCAAGGTTAGAAGCGGCTGAGTTAATACCAAAGTCAAATCCGTTCCTGCGTAAACTTTTTCAAGACATTGCGGGATTCGATTTGGATAACCGTTTGGTTTGGATTGTTGATGAACTGGTGAACATTTTCTTAGCTTCTGACGTGGCTCAGATTATGAAGAACTTCGGAAAAAGCACCAAACAGGAAGACCCTGTAGTGCACTTTTACGAAACCTTCTTGGGCGAATACAACCCCGCTTTGAGAAAAGCTCGTGGGGTTTGGTATACCCCGCAACCTGTGGTAAATTTCATTGTACGTGCAGTTGATGACATTCTGAAAACCGAGTTTAATTTACCGCAAGGATTAGCCGACACAAGTAAAACCAAAGTGAAGGTAGACTACTATGGTAAAACCATTGAAAAGGAAGTACACAAGGTGCAAATATTAGACCCCGCTACAGGAACAGGAACATTTTTAGCCGAGGTGGTAAAGCACATTTACAAGAAGTTTGAAGGACAACAAGGTATTTGGTCTAAATACGTTGCCAACGACCTCATCCCTCGTTTAAATGGCTTTGAATTGCTTATGGCGAGCTACGCTATGGCACATCTTAAAATGGATATGCTGCTAACCGAAACAGGTTACAAACCGACCGATGACCAACGGTTTAAAATCTTTTTGACTAACTCGTTAGAAGAAGCCCACCAAGACAGCGGTACATTATTTAGCTCTTGGCTTTCTGACGAAAGCAACCAAGCAAACGAAATAAAACGAGATACTCCTGTGATGTGTGTGATTGGAAACCCGCCATACAGTGTAAGTAGTACAAATAAAAGCCCTTGGATTGAAAATCTTACGGCTGATTATAAAAAGGACATGAAGGAGAGAAACATTCAACCTCTTTCTGACGATTATATCAAATTCATTCGTTACGGTCAACATTTTATTGACAAAAATGGCGAAGGTGTTTTAGCTTACATATCGAACAATAGTTTTATTGACGGAATAATTCACCGCCAAATGCGGAAGCATTTATTAGAGAGTTTCGACAAAATTTACATTTTAGATTTACACGGAAACGCTAAGAAAAAAGAAGTGTGTCCCGATGGTTCGCCCGACCAAAATGTGTTTGACATTATGCAAGGTGTTTCAATAAACATTTTTGTAAAAACAGGTAAAAAGAAACCTAGCGAATTAGGTCAAGTCTTTCATTTTGATTTGCAAGGGAAACGAGATTTTAAATATGATTTTTTGAACCAAAATTTAAAAGATTTAGATTGGGAAAATTTAGATTACCAATTACCTAATTTTTATTACGTTCCAAAAAACAATAAAATAAATATTGAATACAACAAAAGTTTTGCAATAAATGAGTTTTTTCCTAAAGGAGCTAGTGGTGTTAAAACAGAGCGTGATAGTATTAATATTCATTTTGACAATAATTCATTAGAAAACACATTGAATGACTTAAAGAGTTTATCCACGGATGATTTTAGAAAAAAATATAACGAAGGAAAAGATGGTAGAGATTGGAGATTAGAAATGGCAATGTCAGATGTAAAAAACAAAGAGCTCAAAAAAATTGATGTTTATTATAAACCTTTTGATTATAGAAAAACAATTTATACTGGTACAACAAAGGGATTTTCAGCATATCCAAGAAATGAAGTATCAAAACACTTCGTTTACAATGAAAATATTGGTTTTGTCTGCATGAGGAAATTAGTTAATTCACAAATTTTGTCTTCAATTTTATTAACCAAAACAACAATAGATTTAAATTTTTATGGTTTCCAAACATATTTTTACCCACTTTATCTGTATCCCGAAAACAATACTCAACAAAACGCATTTGAAACAACAGAACGAGTACCAAACCTCAATATGGAAATCGTAAACCAAATTGCGACAGGTTTAGGGTTAATATTCACCAACGAAAAAGAAGAAACAACTAAAACTTTCGCTCCAATTGATTTGTTAGATTACATTTATGCGGTGCTACACTCACCAACCTATCGTGAGAAATACAAAGAATTTTTGAAGATAGATTTCCCTCGTGTTCCTGCTCCGCAGGATCACGAAACATTTTGGAAACTTGTTAAACTAGGCGGTGAACTACGCCAAATACATTTATTAGAAAGCCCACTTGTAGAGAAGTACATTACGGGTTATCCCGAAGACGGTGACAACGTGGTGACCAAACCAACGTACAAAAACGGTCATGTGTACATCAACGACACCCAATACTTTTCAAATGTACCCGAAGTCGCTTGGAACTTTTACATTGGCGGTTACCAACCCGCTCAAAAATGGCTCAAAGACCGCAAAGACCGTGTACTGAGTACTGAAGATTTATTTCATTACCAAAAAATCATTGTGGCGTTGTCTGAAACGGATAGGTTGATGAAAGAAATTGATTGCGTCGCTTTTACATGGTAATATGTTAGCTGTCAAACCTTTTTCAAATAGAAATCTTCTTTATTTACCAATAACCTCTTTTCTGAAATGTTGACCCCAACTGAGGATTTCATCCAACAAATTCTTCATTGAAAGTCCTAATGGTGTAAGTGCATATTCTACCGTGACCGGCATACTATCGTACAGGGTCCGTGTTATTATTTTATTAGTTTCTAAGGCCTTCAATTCTTGGGACAACATTTTGGGAGAAATATCAGTAATATCTCTTTGAATATCTCCAAATCGTTTATTTCCATGGGTTAAGGCGATAATTATTGGAATTCTCCATTTTCCTTGAATGACTTCCAATGTATCACGTGAAGCCATTAATTTTTGCTGACACACTTGATCTTTTTGATTCATAAAACAAAACTAAGGCAAAATAATTACTTTGAGGTAACTACTTACCTAAGGGTAACAACTATATTTTAGAAAGCAATATCTCACATCTTTGTCCTCAAAAAATATCAATTATGAAAAAATTAATTTTATCGATCGTACTCGTAGCATCGACTACAGTACATTTTGCTCAAACCAAATGGAATTGTGACCCGGTGCACTCCTCCATTAATTTTAGTGTTGGTTACCTGGGCATTTCCTATGTTACGGGTCAGTTTAAAAAATATGAAGGAACACTAGAAAGTAAAACCGTAGACTTTTCAGATTCCAAATTTAATTTCACGGTAGATGTTGCGAGTATCAACACAGAAATAGAAGCTCGAGATAATCATTTAAAATCTGCTGATTTCTTTGATGTTGAAAATCATAAAACCATGACTTTCACAAGTACCTCCTTCCAAAAAGCTGGCAAAAACACGTTTAAACTCGAAGGAAATATGACCATGCATGGCGTAACAAAAAAAATGAACTTTGTTGTTACCTATGGTGGAGAAGCGAAGGATCATTATGGGAACGAGCGTGCAGGATTTACAATCAACGGAAAATTAAAAAGATCCGATTTCCAAGTAAATGGCGCTAAAGGAGTTGTTGCTGATGAGGTAGCTTTCAACTTAAATTTCAATTTTATAAAGTCTAAGTAATACTAAAAATTATGTCAGAACAAACAAAAAAAATCATCTATTGGATTTTAACCGGATTAATTGCATTTGTTTTTGTTGGAAGTGCGATGGGGAAATTCACGGCAGATGCCAATACACTCAAAATGGTTGAATCCATCGGTTTAAATGCCAACACATACAAACTACTCGGTGTTATTGAACTAGTAAGTGTTCTGTTATTCATATTTCCCCGAACGGGAATTTTAGGAGTTATCTTACTCGTTTCTTATATGGGAGGGGCGATTGCTACTCATTTAGAAAGTGGGCAATCTGTAGTAGCACCCTGTGTAATTCAAACTATATTGGTATTGATTTCCTTTTATCGTTTTCCTGAATTGGTAAAAAGAATCAGCAATAAATAAACACCTATTTTGGAAAACTTACCGTGAATGTAGTGCTTTGCTCGTTTGACTTTACTGTTATTCGAGCATTGTGCTCATCCACTATTTTTTTCACGATAGAAAGTCCGAGCCCTGTTCCATTTTTGGAATGTTTGGTGGTATAAAATTTTTCAAAGATTTTGTTTTGTATTTCTAACGGAATCATTGGTCCATTGTTTTCGACGTGAATTTTAACGTGTTTCGCATCTTGTTCAGACCAAATTTTGATGTAATTGCCGTCATACACTTTTTCAAATGACTCAATGGCATTTTTAATTAAGTTGGCCCAGAGCTGAAAGAGATGAATATCAAATCCAAACACCGAAAGGGATTCATCTACATCAAATATCAACTCCGATTTTCTTTTAATCTCATAATTAAAAATCGTGATTACCGTTTCGATATTGTCATGTAATGGTACCATTGATTTTTCATCTGTACGTTTTTCCTTAATATAGCTCCGCATGTCTTGCACCACTTTTGATGTTCTTTCAGTAGAAGCTAAAATAGTATCAATAAAGGAACGTATAGATTGAACCTCATAAATTAATTGAAGAAAAGGCAATGGGTTGTCAGATTCAAGTATCACTTTCAATTCATCCGGATTTGCTGTTTTAAACCTACAACGAACTAGTGCTTCTAATAGATCAACAGAAGGTTTTTCTATTGAAAACTGGTTTTCAAGCAGAGAGGAAATTGCTACCATTTCTTTCCTTTTTTGAATGCCGCCAATAAATAATTCGAATGTATTGTTTATTGCGCGATCACAAGCAAAACTCAATTGATCCAAACTACACTCTTTTAAGGTGTTTTTAAACAAGTTTTCTAACGTAGAACGAATACTTTCAGCGCCAACTTTAATCGAACCAATAGGCGTATTTAAATCATGAGCAATTCCGGAGGCAATTTCTCCTATGGTAACTAATTTTTCTTGATCACTTATCGTTTTCGCCAAATCTAAATTACGAAGCGTTTCTTCTTGAACCATTTTTTCCAGGTCAGAATTGATCTCTTCCAATTTTTGTTTTCCAAATTCAATTTGTTCTAAATATTCTACCTCATCCGTATGATCTGTTGCTGACCCCACTAATCTTATTAACGCTCCTTCTTGGTTTCGTTCTGCCAAAAGCAAACACTTCAAATGGCGAATGCTTCCCGAATTTTTTTGAATGATTCGGTATTTCATTTCAGCTTTAGGGAGCTCACCATTGAACACCTTATCTGAAATTTCTACTACACCAGGTTTGTCATCTGGATGAATCGCATTGAGCCAAGCAGCATATAGGTCGCTTTCTTCTCCTTTTTCAATGCCGTATTGTGTAAATAACACATCATTCCATGTTACTTCATTCACCACAGCATTATATTCCCAAATACCTAGAGCAGCATTATCAGCAATTAATTGATAGCGCGAATTAATTCGTAAAATTTCTTCCTTCGATTGAACCTCATTAGTTATATCCCGTTGTAAAGCAATAAAATTAATATGATTGCCATTATCATCAAAAATTGGAATAACCTCGAGTTGATTGTAATAAATGGAATTGTTTTTAGTTTTATTTATTAAAGTAACCTCAACTTGTTCCTTTAAACCTAATCTCTCTCTTAGGAGAGCTATTTTTTCCTTATCTGACTTTTCTGTCTGCAAAAAATCCTTTGGTTTTTTGCCTTTAATATCCTCTAAAGAATATCCAGTTATTGTAACAAATGCGTCATTTACCCATTCAACCTCTCCTTTATTATTGGAAATAATTACTCCATTTTTCGTTTTCGTTGCAATGAGCGATAATTTCTTCAATTCAAGCTGAGACTGTGAAATTTGTTCAATTTGATTTTGAATTTTATCCGTTTTTAAGCGATTGACAAACAAAGAAAAAACTTGCTGCGAGAAAATGGAAAAAACATTTTGTTCACGTGTTGATATTTTCTTGTATATAGGTGCGTTTTCGTCTGCAACCCAACTCATGACCATCACTCCACCACCAGATTCTTTATCTATTTGACTAAAAAACAATCCATCGCGTACTTGCTGATCTAATTGCGGTACGTTCTTCAAATCTTGATCAAAATATATAGCTTTTCCTTTTGAATCAAATTTTTGTTGATCAAAATACTTTTTGAGCTCTCCTTTTTTATTATCAATTTCAAAACAACACCCTTCACAGGTTAGCATTACCTTCGCTTGATTTTGAGGGCAGTAAAAGAAAACCATTCCTGCTTCTAATTCCAAAATATCGATTAATGACTCAACAGCTAGTTGTGCAAAGTCTCTATCTGATAATTCTTTTAAAGCTAGGCGATTAAAGTCATTCAATCGTTTATAAAGCACAAGTTCTTGGTCGAGTTTATCTTGAGTATTTATCAACTCTTGCTCCACTCCAGAAAACTGAGTCACCCTCAGTTCCAACTCATGGTACTTTTGCAGCAATAAATCGTAATTCTTCTCTTTATCCACCCTCGTTTAAATCTTATCTATATAGTACGTATAGAGCCGTTGTATAATTATGATAAGTATTTTTTCCACCCAAACGGGCAAATTCTCCAAATCCGTACATACCCAGCCATGGTGGACATTCACCGTTTACATAAAAGGGTGTTTGCATTTTACCAACCAATTCTTCTTTAATGATTCTATTGAACAAAAATCGACCACGTGCTAAACAATCTGCATGGAATACCGCTACTACTTCACGATCACCAATGCGAGAAACCATATCATTCACCATACGATCCATTTCAGAGAAGATCAGGTCTTCATCGCGTTTCGTTAACCAAAGCTCCGTACCAACAGGACAAGTTGTCGCATAATGCATATGTGAACCTTCATGTTTGGTAACGACTCTTAATAAATGGTTATTTCCATATTCTTTTGCCAATTCCGGACTTAATTTTTCTCCCAACGCACCAATTGGAATTGAGTCGCCACAGGTTGAATCAGCAGGTAATCCTAAGCGGTTTAAATACTCTTCCCACGCTGGTTTATTATTAAATTCCTCTATGACATTTCCATTTGATTTTGTTACCACCAAAGGCTCACCAATAGCCACAAAGCCATGAGTTGCTTGTGTTTCCACTTTCAATGAAGGATCGCAAAATCCAACCATATACGCCCCATGTTCTGTTACTTTGTCATCAACTCCTTGATAATTCACAAATCCTTTCATATTGTCAGCAGAGGTTGCTCCAAAAATTGTTACTTCAGAACCAAATACTTCTTCTATTCCCTTGATGCAAGCATCATCATCAATATCAATTCCAGATGCTAGAAAATAAATCATATTAATTCCATCACATTGTGACTTCAACGAATTTGCCATTTCCTTAGACTTTTCATAGGAAGAATGACCATAAATTGAATCCGTGCTTGCGATTTTGAATTCGGTACCTTTTATTGCCATTAGAGCAATATCTTTCATGGACTCACTCACCCCTTCTTTTCCCACAACACCACAACATGAAGCAGCAAGAACTCGAGCATTAGGAGCCATTTCCTTGGCTTGATCCAAAATTTCCTGAAAATTATGTCCAATTGATGAATGAAAAATTAATAAATCAGCATCTGAAAATTGGTCTCCCATGGATGCTTCCATTAATTCGGCAACACCGCGCCTTGTGTTAACCATACGTGTACTTGCAGAAAAGAATTGTAACATAGCTTTATTTTAATTATTAACAAAATTGTACATTCAAAAGTTGTAAAAAAATGACTTTTGTTTGTATGGTTAAAATTAATAAGAAAAAACAGTAATAACTAGGGATAAAACAATTACTTTAACCTAATTAAAGCACAAAGTGCAGAATACTAATTCATAACTTTACAAATCGTTGAGTTGTTTTTGGAATGATTGTGCTAAATTATCCCGGTTAAAAAACTCACCTACGTATCGGCGAGCATTCTTCCCCATTTTTACAATCATTTCAGGATTTTCTGACAATAACCGAACTTGATTTGCTAATTCACCAGCATTTTCTGGCTCAAAATACAGCCCAGCTTGAGCTTTGTTTATAAAATGTTTTCGCGCCTCTCCATCAACCCCCAATAACAACGGTTTTTCCATTGCCAAGGCTTCAAAAACTTTGGATGGAATTGCACCTTGAAACAAAGGAAGATTTTTTAAAGGTACCAAAGCTACATCGATTGACTTCACCACTGCCGGCATTTCCGACTTAGGTACGGGTGGTAAAAAAAGAACATTTTCAAGTCCTAATTCCTCGGTTAGACTTATTAATTTTTCTTTTTCTGGTCCTGCACCTTGTATAATGAAATAAACATTTTTCAGATCTTGCAACGTGGCGGCAGCATGTAAAATTACCTCCAAGCCTTGAGCATACCCTAGAATTCCTCCGTAAAAAAACAATAAATCATCGTTTTTAAATCCATTTTTAGAGCGGAAATCGCCTCCATCTATATGCTCAGGGTTATAAAAATCAATATCCACCCCATTAGGCAACCAATACACATTTCTTGATGGGAACCGGGTTTGAATATCCGTTACGATACCTTCCGTTTGTCCGGTAATCAATGTGGCAAAATTATAACATTTGGCTTCCAATCGATAGGCCAAATTCAACAATCTTTTATTGGTCACAATCCCCAACTTTTCGGCACTTTCAGGCCATAAATCAGATATATTAAAGATGAGCTTTGCTTTCATCTTTTTTGCTAATGCAATGGCGGAATAACCCAAAAACAACGGAGGACTTTCAACCATGATAAAATCATACTTACCCAACCGTCTTCCCTTCCAGTAACTTGACCAGACAAAACTGAAATAATTGAGAAGACGAGCTATAATTCCTTTAGAATGTGAAACATAGATCCAAGATCGATGAACTGGTATTTCATCCATTAATTCAAATCGATTTTTTCCTTTTCTATATTCCGTCATCACCTCCATTTTGGGATAATTCGGAAGCGCTGTTAAAATTTCGACCTCTACCCCATTCTTTTTCAAGCGAACTGCCAACTCATGCAAGCGGTTTTGTGGCGCACCAATTTCTGGAGGATAATATTGCGTTAGAATTAATAGCTTCATGTTTCCTTTGTAAAAAATAACCAAGTTGAAAAAAATGCGAAAACGGGGGCTGAGGATCCTACATCAAGTATATCATAACCAAATCCGCACATAACCAACGTCAACAAAAAAGGCAATTGACCTACTCGTTGTTCATTAACCAATTTTTTGATCAAAATGAAAATAAATAAGAAATACACTAAGATCCCTACAAATCCATTTTTCACTCCAATTCTTAAATATTGATTATGCGGCGCTGTTTGTTCTTTCGCATTACACGGCATATTTTGGGTGGTATATTTTGTTACCATTTCATCTCGCCAATCACCTGTTCCAACTCCAAAAAATGGGTGGTCTTGCACTATTAAAATACTTGTTTTAACCGCATTGAGTCGAAGCGAGGTAGATGACATGCAAGACATAGAAAGCGTATCTTTTGCCGAACTATTCATTATTTCGTTTTTACCCAGCTGGTTTGTTTCTTTAGCAACTACGTGAAACCTCCCTTGAAATACAGGAAACAACAGCAAAAATGAAGTGAAAGCACCAATAATTACAAAATCGATTTTGTTTTTTCTTTTCCAATAATAAAAAAATTGAAGAGCCAATGCTGCGTAAAAGCATACAATGACAATTCTGCTTTGCAACAACAACAAGCCCAGCGATAAGAAAAATAAAACGCCATAGTAAAGTACAAGCTTCATTTTGGCATCCAAAGCATCACGTTTATTTCGCCAATCCAAGAATAAAATAATTCCCAAAAGGGTTAAAACAGAAAAAATATTGGTGTCGGAATCAAGATAAGCATAAAAGAAATCACTTATATTATCTGATTTTAGATATCGAAAACAGGCTTTATATAAATCAATTCCAAATCGAAGCACCAAACCAAATACAAAGAATGCGATCACCCACCCCTGGATAAGTTTCCATCGATTTTTACTTGTAGAATATAGCGTTAAGGGAAAAACAAGGTATGGCAACATTCGACCTAAATCTCCCAATCCCTGTTTAAAATTGGTCGTATATATTAAACCAACAAACGTTAATGCAAAAGGAATGAGGGCATAACCAACATCTTTGTGAAAAGCATACTGTTTTTTATCTTTCTCCATCCACCATTCCCGAATACTTGCAACCACCAATAGTAGAAGAGTAAAAGGAAATACATGCATAAAAACGATAGAAGCTGCATTGAGCAAAATGGCAATTTCAACTAAACCAATGGAGCGCATGAAGCTTTTCATAAATACGAAGATAAAGGATAAGTTAGGTAAAGAGCCAAACAAACCTATTTTTTTCATAAATGACTTACTTTTTATTCTTAATGAGCTGGGAATATAGCATTTCTGCTTGTTCCATGTTTTTATCCCAATTTCCAGTTGAATGAATGATCGAATGGTTCAAATCAACACTCAACTCCTTCAATTCTTCATACTGGCGAACTGTTTTCTCAATAGTTTTTGCTAATTCAGAAGCATCAAATAGAGGAACAAAAAAACCATTTACACCAGATTGAATCCAATTATGATTGGCTGGTATTTCCGAAACAATACAATAATTCCCACAGGCAATTGCTTCTACTAAAGAAACTACATCACCATCAGTGGTAGAAACGGTAACAAAAACATGGGCTTTGTTCAATTCAACAGCCATTTCTTCTTGAGAAACTCTACCAATAAATTTAATCTGCTCTTCCAAGTTTCTGGCAACAACAAGCTCTTCCAATTCTCTTCGCATCGACCCATCACCCAATATCCGTAATTTCATCTGAGGAATGGTTTTTTGAGCCATTTCAAAAGCATCAATTAATTGAATATGGTTGTACAAAGGCTCTAAATTCCGTGTACAAATGAGAGTGAAATCATCGTGCTTCTTTAACTGCTGATCATAAAAAAGAGTCGTGTTTATTCCATGAGTGATTACTTGTATTTTTTCTGGTTTCACCCCTAAATCGCACACGGATTGAACCATGTGTTTGGCCACAACCGTTATAGCATCAGCTCTTCGAAAAGCCCGTTTCAACAAAAATCGCAACACCCTGGATGAATTGGGACTAATTAAAATATCTGAACCCCAACCTGAAATGATAAATGGATGATAATTGACTAAGGCCCCGGTTATACCATAACTTGTTGCATAGTGTGCATGAAACACATCGGGCTTCATTTTCCTTAGTATTCGTTGAATCAATCGGAAGGTTAAAAGGGTCCTCCAATTTCCACCCGCAGAAGCAATGGTTCCTATATTTAAAAAATGAACGTGTACGTTATCAATTCGACAATCACGAAAGGTCAGTAAATGAACCTCATGTCCTAACTTGGCGAAATGTGTACACCATTTTTGAGTATGAATGCTTTGTCCGTCTGCGAAATAACAAATTTTCATGCTTTCAAAATTTTCTGTAACTCATCTAAATAAGTAACCATCAAATGGTGACGATTATACGTTTTATTACAAAACTCAATCGTTTCATTATTCGGGATACCATTTCTAGCTTCAATGAGTTTAATTACCTCCGCTAATGTATGGTTCATTTCCTCATCATTCCGAACATAATGAATGCATTCAGAAGGATGTGTCCAAACAACTTCAGCACCTACAGATAAAGCTTCAATTACCGAAACTGAAAATCCGTCATGTTCTGTCATACGAAGAAAAATGGGAGCATTTCTCAACTCTTCCGCCATGTTCTGTGCATCCAACCACCCCATTAACCTAATATTACTAGGAAAAGGAGCTTCATCAGTTTCCATTCCAACCACTCTAAATTCTATTTCAGGAAAGGCTTGTGCTGCTACTTTAATAGATTCCCAGCCATAAAACACCTTACGACTGTTTGCTACATATGTCAAAACATGAATGGATTGATATTTTTTCACTGGATCAATTTCACGTCCATATTTAAAAGGAACAATGTGAATATCAACCCCTAAACTTTTAACTTCTTCTTGCTGCCAAGGTGAATCCACAAAATGGGTAGCATAATCAATGTATTTTCGAAAAATAATTCCCTTCTTTTGTCTTTCCATGGCTAACAATGCATCCGTTCCCATCCATTGTAGGATTAGTTTTTTACGAAATCGGACAACCCAATCCAACGATTGACTTCTATCGGAAACTCCATTAAAGGAAATTACTAACGAAGCAAAAGGCAACCAACAGAGAAAACGAATTTTATCCCATTTTGAATAATAGGTATTCAGCACAACATAGCGATTTCCCGAATCAAAAGAAGCTAAATCATCCCTCATTTTTTTTGCAAAAATGGGTAATCCGGTAATTAAAATGGTTTTTTTACCCATTGTTCAATTCATTTTTTCTTGCAAGCAGTACTAATAAAAAAAGAGGTAAAATGAGTCGATGAATCTCCAATAATAAAAACGAGGAAGGCATCATCCAGATAAAAAACAAGCTACACAACACTACGTAAAAATAACCATTTTCGAAACTGAAAAAAGAGTTACTTGTTCGAACAAGTGAAATGCAAACAAATCCAAAAAAACCAAAATAAATCCATCCAATTAACCCATATTGACTAATAATCTCGAGGGGGAAATTGTGCGGAGACCGTTGAGTACCCATGTGAAATTCCTTGTTTTTAACTACAGATGCAGTTGCATATCCTCCCGGACCTACCCCCGTGAGTGGCTTCTCTTTAATTAATTGAGCCCCCAACAAAATCATTTGTTTTCGCACATTCACCGATTTTTCGGGGTTATTTTTATGTAGTGAATCCATATACCCAATTACCTTTTTCTGTTCTTGAGTACTTAGTTTTTCACGAGCAGGCATTATAGTATATCCAGTAGAGTCAGATTCAAGGAAGGTTAAGGTATTGATTCGATATGACGCCGAATTTTCTAACAAAGGGCCATAAAACAAGGGGTTTTGATAAAATGTGAGCAGCAGCATTGTAATCAACAACCCACCAATGAGTAGCTTTTTTTTATTGAATTGCTCCACACAATATTGAATTCCGATCAATCCTACATTTAAATAAACGATCCATTTGGCAAAATTTGAATCAGCATAGACAGCAAAAAGAAAAATACCCATCCAAACCATGCCTAGTTTCCATTTATTTTCTATCCACGAAGGATCAAGGATCATCAATAATAAATTCGTTCCAATGATATAGGTTAAAAAAGTATTCTGATTATCAAAAATAAACATGGGGGCATAGAAATTATTCCCAACTGGTAAGGTGATTAACTCAAGTGTTTTATCCCCAGCAAAATGGATTCCGGTTAAAAACTCTATAAATCCTACCACAAAAAAGACAAGTAACATTGACTTTAAACCAATCTTTACCTGACCCATGAATTTGTCTTTTCCTAAAAAATGGAACATCCCAACTAAAACAAAGGCAAAAAGCACCTGTAAGATTAAATTTCGAACATCAAAAATTGACGCTGCATTCCATCCAACCATAGTCCCGAAAATACATCCATACAAAACCCATCCAATTAAAAAGAATAATAACATTTTAGAAAATCGATGCATTTTTCCAAAACAAAGAAATACGCTTGGTGCAAGAATTAAGGATAAAATCAAATTGGGATAAATGGTAAGAGGTCCTAAGGAAATTCCAACCATTTTGGATTGAAATGGCATGGTTAACCACCACAAAAGAAATAATTGAGTGGCAACCCGCTGAGTTTTACTATTCATCAAAAATGACAACCGATTTTTAAAGATTTGCACGAACAAAGGTAAGTAATTTTTGAACTTGGTGTTTTCGATGTAGGGATTGAATTTCAATGTGATTATAGGATAGAGACTCCTCCCCTTTCCACACCTGCATGCATTTTCTAATTCCAGTTGTAATTTCTTGAATCGAATTGAAGTCTGCGATAAATCCTGCAGAACATGATTCAATGAGTTCAGCCGCCACATCTGTGGGATCAACAAGAGCTAAAATCGGTCGTTCAACCGATAAATAATCAAAAATTTTACCTGTAAATATTCCTTTTGCCGCGGAAGGAGGATGAATAAGCAATTGACAATCTGAGGCCGACAAATATCCTATTACTTCTTCATTGGAAATTTGAGGTATAAATTGAACGTGTGACAAAAATTCGGTTGGAATAGAAAAATTCTGATGGGTTCCAATAAATTGGATTTTGAAATTATTCGGCAATTCATTTTTATGCTTAAGCTCCAGCAATGCCTTAAAAAACACATCTGGTTTTCGCTTACCATAAAATGTACCGGCATACACCATCGTAAAAAATTCATTGTGAACATTTTTTGGAGCTAACTCATGATCAAATCCATTTCTAACCTCCAAAAACTGACAGGTAGTTGATTTGAAAATTGATTGAAATCCATCTAAAATTGGTTTACTTACTGCCGTAACCAAATCAGCATGTCGACTAATTTGATCTTCTATCTTTTTGTAATAGGTTTGGTCGCTTTCATTCAGCATTTGATTCATACTCATTTCATCCCGCATGTCTGCCACCCAATAACAGGAAGGAAAATACCTTTTTAAATCTAAGCCCACAATATGAGCATCTACAGGAGAAAAAGAGGTTAATAACAGGGAAATATCTTCTTGATTTTGTGATATTACACGAAGCACATTTTTTGACCAACCTGGAAAATCATTTTTAGATAAATAACGGACAATCCGATTATTCAATGAATACAAATTATGTTTCCATTTAGGCATTCCCGGTTGTTGTTGCCTTAATTTTATCCATGCAGAGCCTGTAACAACATGAACCTTCGCCCCCTCATATTCAAATCGCGACTCTTTATCGCCATAACAATACACGGAAATATCGAAATTTTCTCTATCCCAATATTTGACCAATGCATTCATTCGAAATGCCGCAATGTGCTTCACAGGATAAAACTGAGCACAAACGATTACCAAGCTTTTTTTAGTGGGCTGCATTTTTACGATCTTCTTTTTGAATAATGGAAAAAATATACGCTATAGTCAAAATGGTAATCAATACCTGCGACCAGGTTACCCATTCAAAAACGGTATACATTCCTTCCTGATTGCCTTGAAAAAAATGAGGCAAAAGTAAAAATCCGACAACTTGAAGAATAGAACCGGTTATGCTAATAATAAAAAATGTTCGTTGCTTTTCTAACACTAAAGGAATGATTGTTAACGGAGAACTAACAAAATTCAACATTAACCAAGGAGCCATAATTTCAGATAACTTCCCCGATTCTAGCCATTGGTCACCAAAAACAAATACAAAAAGGGGTTGACCAAATAAATAGATCACTGAAAAAGGAATTAACGAAAGGAGCAGTAAGGTTAAAAACACCTTACTTACAGTCGGCATCAATATTTTTTTTTCAAGACGAAACGAAGAAATGCGATTGAATAATATTTGGGAAATGGATGCTCCGATAATCATCACAGGAAGTCGTAGCATTCGGAATGTATGATCGTAGGAACCAAAAATTTGCTCGGTAAACACCTCAATTAATATAAGCGCAACTAACACCTCTCTAAGGTTATCTGATAAGGCATGAGGAAGATTAATAAGCGGAAAATCTTTGTATGTTTTGGCTAAACTCACCATTTTTTTTCGAGACATTGTCGTTCTTGGCTTCTTGTTCCAATGTAAAAAATCCTTCACAAAATGAGCTGCGCCAATTAACAAACTCAATAAAAAAGACAGAATCAATCCCCACTTGCCCAAGTGAAAAAAACCAGCTAGTACACGGGAAACATTTAGCCCTAACGAATTAGTCATTTTCGATATCGAAATCTGTTTAAATTGTTTGTGTCGTATGGCCCAATTTGTTCCCAAATTAAAAAATACTAATCCCGCTATTGAACAAACCAGTAACAAGGACCAAACACCAAAATCAAGCGCTTTTTCAATCGCAATTCCATAAATGATAAATCCTAAAAAGGTAATTCCTAACGTAACAAACGTGGTAATCAAAGCCAAGCGGTAGAGTTGAAACGAATGTTCATCTCGTTTAGGCAATGGCAATGAAAATTCATACCGGGCTGTAGCAATGGTTGCGCCTAGTACCACCCAGCGTTGAAACATACCAAACTCTCCCATTTCAGCAGGAGAAAATTGCCTTGAAATAATAGGTGCTAAGGCATAACCAACAAATTGAGCAATGAGCGTACCTGTCATTAAAACAGTGAGCGACCGAATATAGTCACTCCCTTTCATATTTTTAATTCGTTGTAGAATCATGAAAAGCAAAGATACAATTTATCTGTCTAGTGGGTAAGAAAATGACTTAATTGACTCAATGAACCTTCATTCCAACCACACAAAATATTGATCAATCCATTCGATCCACACTTATTCACACAATTTAAAATTAAGTTGTTATTAATTTGTTGAATTATCTATTTTGATTCGATGCGCAACAACATGATATTGATTACTTTTGTTGTTCACGATTAATTATGCAACAGACAATACAACAAGAAGCAACGCTAGAACAAGCAATTGACTTAGGCTTGAGGGCAGATGAATTTGAAATGATCAAAGAAATCCTTGGTCGAACGCCTAACTTCACCGAAACCGCAGTGTATTCGGTTATGTGGTCGGAGCATTGCTCTTACAAAAATTCAATATTGTACCTGAAAAAACTACCAAAAGATGGTCCTCATATGTTGGTGAAAGCAGGGGAAGAAAATGCTGGAATCGTTGATATTGGAGATGGCTTGGGTTGTGTATTTAAAATTGAATCACATAATCATCCTAGTGCTCTGGAGCCCTATCAAGGGGCTGCTACTGGAGTTGGGGGAATCAATCGTGATATTTTTACTATGGGTGCCCGACCAATCGCCCAATTAAACTCTCTTCGTTTTGGAAACATTGAATCGGCTCGCACAAAGTGGCTGGTTAGAGGAGTTGTGAAAGGAATCGGTGATTATGGAAATGCTTTCGGTATTCCAATTGTGGGTGGTGAAGTATTTTTTGATGAATCCTTCAACACAAATCCTCTTGTTAATGCATTTTCCGCAGGATTAATAGACACGAAAAAAATAATTTCAGCTACGGCTAAAGGTCCAGGTAATCCTGTTTTTATCGTTGGTTCTTCAACGGGTAAAGATGGAATTGCAGGTGCTGCGTTTGCGTCGAAAGATATTACAGAAGATTCGGCAAATGATTTACCATCTGTTCAAGTGGGCGACCCATTCATGGAGAAATTACTACTGGAAGCTACGATGGAATTAGCAAATACGGATGCTATAGTAGGAATGCAAGATATGGGTGCAGCCGGAATAACATGTTCCACTTGTGAGATGAGTGCTGCAGGAAACGTAGGCATGGAAATTCATTTAGATCGGGTTCCAACTCGCCAAGAAAATATGCTTCCATACGAAATATTACTTTCTGAGTCACAAGAGCGTATGTTGGTAGTAGTTCAAAAAGGGAAAGAAGAAATTGTCAAAAAAATATTCGATAAATGGGATTTAAACGCAGAAGAAATTGGCGTTGTAACGGATACCGGTAGAATTCGATATTACATGAATAATGAATTGGTCGGTGATGTTCCAGCCGAATCATTGGTATTGGGTGGAGGAGCCCCTCAGTATGAAAGAGAATTTAAAGAACCCGCTTACTTTCAGGAATATAAAAAATTCGCAGTTGATTCAATAGTAGAACCAACAAACTTGAAGGAAATTGCCTATCAACTCATTCAGCGTCCCAATATTGCATCTAAAAAATGGGTGTACGAGCAATATGATTCGATGGTAGGTACCAAGAACATGACGACAAACAACCCAAGTGACGCTGGAATAGTGAATGTAAAAGGCACAGAAAAAGCCCTTGCAATGACGGTTGATTGTAATTCGCGTTACGTTCATGCTGATCCAGAAGTGGGAACAATGATAGCCGTATCTGAAGCTGCACGAAACATTGTGTGTTCAGGAGGTATCCCAAGTGCAATTACCAATTGTTTGAATTTCGGAAACCCATACAATCCAGAATCTTATTGGCAGTTTGTGGGTGCAATAAAAGGAATGTCAACTGCTTGTTTGAAGTATGGCACTCCAGTCACAGGAGGAAATGTTTCTTTCTATAACCAAACGGTTTCCAATGGCGTTGAGGTACCTGTTTTTCCAACTCCAACAATTGGAATGATTGGTATTGTGCAAGATAAAAACAAAGTCATGTCATTGGATTTCAAGCAAAAAGGAGATTTAATCTTTTTAATTGGTGAATGTACAAACGACATAGCTTCTTCTGAATATTTGGTTAGTCATCATGGAATCACGGCTTCACCCGCTCCATATTTTGACTTGGAGAAGGAATATGAATTACATCAAGCGATTGCCGGATTAATTGAAAATGAATATATTAATGCGGCGCACGACGTTTCAGATGGAGGTTTATTTACCACGTTAGTTGAAATGTCATTTCCGCGCGAACTAGGCTTTGATATTGAAACAGACGCAGAAATTAGAACGGATGCATTTCTTTTTGGTGAGGGACAAGGAAGAGTCGTAATTACTGTTTCTGAGGAAAAAGAAGACGAGTTTATTGAATTTATGGTATCTTCGTCAGTAAGTTTCACTTTATTAGGTCATGTAACCAAAGGAAAACTTCAAATTGACGGTGAACATTTTGGCTTTATTACAGAAGCTAGAAACCTTTATGACAATGCGCTTTCAAAGCATTTAGAAAATTAAAAATGGAATACAATACGACAAGAGATAAGATGCTTCTTCCAGAATATGGGAGAAATGTTCAAAATATGATCTCATTTGCAATGAAAATTGAAAACCGAGATGAACGAAATCGGGCTGCTCAAGCAATCATTGAAGTTATGGGACAATTAAATCCTCATTTGCGAGATGTGGATGATTTTAGACATAAATTATGGACACATCTTTTCTTAATGTCTGATTTTCAATTAGATGTTGATTCACCGTATGAAATTCCAAAACTTGAAAAGCTAAAAGAAAAACCAAATTTATTAGAGTATCCAAAAAACTCAATAAAATATGGCCATTACGGAAAATACACGGAAAAAATTCTAGCGACTGCCAAAGAAACTAAATCACCGGAGGAAAAGGAATTCTTGAAAACAAGCATGTCTAATTTCATGAAAAAACTGTATCTCTCACATAACAATGACGCGGTTGAAAATCATGTGATTGCTGAAAATTTAAAAGAGTTATCACGTGGTGAATTAGTATTAGAAAATCCGGACGAATTAACCAGTACCAATACGTTGTTGCGATCCATGGGTATGAATAATGGTCAAAAAAGAATGACCAATAACAACAACAAAAACAACGCATACAAGCAAAAGCAAAAAAAGAAATTCAAAAAGATTTGATATGTCTGCATCATTTGAAATACACGGAGGTAAAAAATTAAAAGGTGAATTAATACCTCAAGGAGCAAAAAACGAAGCACTTCAAGTATTATGCGCTCCGCTTTTAACGGCTGAAAAAGTTACAATTTCCAACATTCCAGACATTGTTGATGTTAACAAACTAATCAATTTGCTCCAAACCATGGGAGTTAAAATTGAAAAAATAGAAAAAGGAACCTATAGTTTTCAAGCCAAAGAAATTGATTTAGCGTACCTCGAAACTGAAGATTTTAAAAATAGAGCTTCCGCACTCCGAGGTTCAATCATGATTGTAGGTCCCCTTCTTGCTCGATTTGGAAAAGGTTTCATACCAAAACCAGGGGGAGATAAAATAGGAAGACGACGATTAGACACTCATTTTGAAGGTTTTACCATTTTAGGCGCAAAGTTCAATTACGATGCAGGTGATCATTTTTACTCAATTGAAGCAAAGAAATTAAAAGGAACCTACATACATTTAGACGAGGCTTCCGTTACCGGTACAGCTAATATCTTAATGGCAGCTGTGATGGCAGAAGGAAAAACAACCTTTTATAACGCTGCGTGTGAACCTTATATTCAACAATTGTGTCGCATGTTGAATGCCATGGGAGCGAAGATTGAAGGAATTGGTTCTAACTTATTGCATATTGAAGGTGTTAAAGAATTAAACGGTTGTTTCCACCGTATTTTACCGGACATGATTGAAATCGGTAGTTTTATCGGATTAGCAGCTATGACGCAATCCGAGATCACCATAAAAGATGTAAGTTGGGAGAACTTAGGAATTATACCCAACGTATTTCGACGTTTAGGAATAAAACTTGAAAAAAGAGGGGATGATATTTTTGTTCCTGCTCAAGAAAATTATGAAATAGAAACATTTATTGATGGTTCTATTCTTACTATTTACGATGCACCATGGCCTGGTTTTACACCCGATTTATTATCTATCATTTTGGTAGTAGCAACGCAAGCCAAGGGTTCCGTGTTGATTCACCAAAAAATGTTTGAATCACGCTTATTTTTCGTAGATAAATTAATTGATATGGGGGCTCAAATTATTTTGTGTGATCCACATAGAGCTACGGTTATTGGTTTAAATAGGGAGTTTCCATTAAGAGGAATTCAAATGACCTCACCGGATATTAGAGCTGGAGTTTCTCTTTTAATTGCGGCACTTTCTGCCCAAGGGAAAAGCGTTATTCATAATATTGAGCAAATCGATCGTGGTTATCAAGATATTGAATTGAGGCTCAATAATATTGGGGCAGATATCCGAAGAATAGGCTAATGAAACTTTTCTATTTCATCTTATTTTTCATTTTATTTTCCTGCAAATCAACGGCAGAAACTAAGTCAAGTATCTCTTCAGCAGGAGAACCAGCTGCAGAAATTGAATTAGAAAACCCAAGTGGAAAAAAAATTCACTTATCCTCACTAAAAGGAAAATTAGTTCTAATCGATTTTTGGGCTTCCTGGTGTGGTCCTTGCCGAAAAGAAAATCCCAAAGTCGTAGAGGCATATCAAAAATATAAGAATAAAAAATTCATCAACGGCAATGGCTTTGAGGTCTTCAGTGTTTCTCTTGACAAGGACAAGGTACAATGGAAAAACGCCATTAAAAGTGATGGGTTAATTTGGAAAAACCATGTAATTGACAGCGATTCAAAAGCTTCTATGGATTATTACGTAAACTCAATACCATCCGCATTTTTGATGGATCAAGATGGAAATATCATAGCTAAAGGAAATGAATTGCGGGGCTTAAACCTCCATATAACATTAGATAAATACCTTCAAAAGTAATATCTCTATGAATTTCACTAAAAACCAGTGGAAACATCAATTAACTCAACTAATTGAAATAAATTTTGACTACCGTGAGGCGCATCTGGAGATGTCACCTTATCAACAAAATAGGACTCTTCAAAATAATGGAATTGCTTGTGCTGTTGGTGTACATATTTTCTTTGAAGAAGAGCCACACATTATTTTAATAGAACGTCCGTTTAGCATGAGGAAACATGCAGGACAAATTGCTTTTCCGGGAGGAAAAATGGACAAAAGTGATTCTAATTTAATCCACACAGCCTTAAGAGAAAGCGAGGAAGAATTAGGAATCAGTCCTGACTTAAGTATCCATATTGGTGGATTGAATCAAGTTTATATACCTGTAACAAACTATCTCGTGCATCCATTTGTATTTCTGCACGATGAAAAACCGGTATTCAAAGCAAATGATTCCGAAGTGAATGACATCATTTTACTTCCATTTTCGAAATTGGTTGATCCCATGCTACGAACCTCTAAAAATATCAAATTGGAACAAGGGATTACGCTACAAAATGTTCCATGTTTTGATTTAGCAGGAACCATCATTTGGGGCGCTACTTCCCTAATGCTGAACGAATTAAAAATGAGAATCAGTTCTTTTCCTCCGCTAATTGTTTAGCATACATCTCTGCGTAAATTCCATTTTTTTGAATCAACGAAACATGCGTACCTGTTTCAATTACCTCTCCATTTTCAATTACCACAATTTTGTTGGCATTACGCACCGAGGAGATTCGATGACTAACAATAATTGTTGTTCGATCTAACTCCATTTTTTTCAAATTGGTTAGGATCGTCTCCTCCGTTTCTGTATCGACCGCAGATAAACAATCGTCAAGTAAAAGTAATTTAGGGTTACGCAACAAAGCCCTAGCTATACTTATACGCTGTTTTTGTCCACCGCTAAGATTAACACCTCTTTCTCCTAAAATCGTATCAAATTTATCCGGAAAATCTTGTATATTATGGTATACGTGCGCTTGAGTCGTTACTTCTACCAATCTATCCATTGACACGTCATTATCATGCGAACCAAATTCTAAATTACTTTTAATTGTGTCAGAAAACAAAAAAACATCTTGTGGAACCACACCTGATTGATCTCTGAACGACTCCAAATTAATAGACTTCAAATTTGTACTATCCACCATTACTTCTCCAGACGAGGGGTCAAATTGACGCATTAACAAACTCAAAATAGTAGATTTTCCGCTACCGGTTTTTCCAATGATTGCCAGCGTTTCTCCTTTATCTACTTTAAAATTTATATCTCTTAAGGCTTGAATCCCCGTGTTGGAATAGGTGAATGAAACATGAGAAAATTCAATATCCCCTTTAAAATCAAAGGATTCTTTGTTCGTTGAAACCACCTCAGGAGTTTGAGTCAAAAACTCGTTTATTCTTTTTTGAGAAGCCGAAGCACGTTGTATGATCGATGTTACCCATCCAATACTTGCAAATGGCCAAGTTAAATTATTAACAAAGAATATAAACGCTACAATACCACCTAATGAAATGGTTTTATCATACACCATCAATCCACCTAAATAAATGGCAATTAAAGTACTTAAACCAATTAAGAACATCATAGTTGGCATAAAAAGAGCGTTCACAAAAACAAGTTTCATCGTTCGTTTTTTGTACTCAGCCGAAGATTTAGAAAATCCATCCCAAATTTCCTGTTCCCTGTTGTATGCTTTGATCACGCGCATGCCTGCAAAAGATTCTTGTGCAAGAGTTGACAAGGTTGATTGTTCTTGTTGCACCTTACCACTGAGCTGATTCATTTTTGTTGAAACTAAATAAATAAGAACCGACATAATTGGCAGAGGCAACAACACAAAAAAGGTAAGTAATGGATTGATAGTGATCATTTGATATATAACCATAAAAAACAAAACGATCAGGTTAATAGTATACATAATGCCCGGCCCCAAATACATACGTACTTGGCTAACATCCTCCGAAATACGATTCATTAGATCACCCGTGGAATTACGTTTATAAAATGGAGTATCTAATTGTTGGTATTGATTGTAAATTTCATTTTTTAAATCAAATTCAATTAATCGCGACATTACGATAATGGTCTGTCTCATTAGAAAAAGAAAAAAACCTTTAGCGATAGACAAAAACATATAAATCCCGCCTAGTTTTAACGATAACAACAATACGCTATCCACCTTAGTGAAATTGGTGTTTGTCATAAAATCATCAACTGTTTCTTTGACATAAACAGGCATTTTAACACCAAAATAATTGGAAATCACAGTAAACAAAATCCCTAATAAAAGGTGCCATTTGTATTTAAAAAAATATTTGTTTAGATAGCTCAGCGACTTCATGGGATTATTTTCTAATTTTGTAGCGTTCTTTCATCTGCTTGAAAACAAAATTAAGCATTCGAGAGCAAAAACAATTGATTAAAACGGATAAACTCGATTCTTCATGGAAGTAAAGACATTAAACGAAATAAATTTAGCAGAAAATCCTGTGTTGGCACAAATGGCAACCATGGGGCATGAACAATTATTATTCTGTAACGATGAGGAAACAGGATTAAAAGCCATTATAGCCATTCATAGTACGGTGTTAGGTCCATCATTAGGTGGTACGCGCATGTGGAAATATGTGAATGAAATGGATGCCTTGAATGATGTATTAAGACTTTCCAGGGGAATGACATACAAAAACTCTATTTCAAATTTAAACCTAGGTGGAGGAAAAGCAGTAATTATTGGTGATTCTCACACGATGAAGTCGGAAGCATTTTTCAGACGGTTCGGAAAATTCGTAGAAAGCCTTTCGGGGAAATACATTACGGCAGAAGATGTTGGTATTTCTCCTGAAGATATGGGTTGGGTTAGCAAAGAAACTAAACATGTAGTTGGATTACCAGGAAAAAGTGGAGATCCTTCACCTGTAACGGCACTTGGGGTTTATATGGGAATGAAAGCGTGTGCTAAAATACAATTTGGATCAGATTCCTTAGCCGGTAAAAAAATCGCCGTACAAGGAGTTGGGCATGTTGGCGAATACCTAGTGAAACACTTAACAAATGAAGGTGCTCAAGTATTTATTACAGATATTTACCAAGAAACGTTAGACCGAGTATCATCAACTTATAAAGCAACAGTGGTGGCACCACAAGATATTTATGACGTTGATATGGATATTTACGCACCATGTGCCCTCGGCGCCACTATCAATGATGAAACTTTAGCAAAATTAAAATGTTCAATCATTGCTGGAGCTGCAAACAACCAATTAAAAAATGAATCCATTCATGGTGCAGAGGTAATGAATAAAGGAATTATTTATGCCCCTGATTATGCCATAAACGCAGGTGGGGTCATCAATTGTTTTTCAGAAGTTCACGGTTTATCAAGTGAATGGGCACATAAAAAAGCAGAAGAGATTTATCAAACAATTTATAACATTGTTTCGCGCTCCCAAACAGAAAAATTACCAACCTATCAAATAGCAAACGCCATAGCCGAAGAACGCATCAAAGCAGTTGGTATTATCGATTTCACAAAATAAACCCATGTTAAACAGAAGACATTTACGGATTAAAATATTACAAATGCTTTACGCCTACTATCAATCAGGCGAAGAAGATCTATTGAAATTTGAAAAAGAGTTACTCGGATCTATTGAGCGCATGTATGAACTGTATTTGCTACTTATTTTAACCATGCCTGAATTGGTGCAATCTGCTGAAAATAGATTAGAAGATAAAAAAAAGAAATTACGTCCCACACAAGAAGATTTGGAACCAAATCGAAAATTCGTGGATAATTTATTGATAAAACAACTCAATGAAAGTTCCCACCTGAGGATGGCAGCGGAAAAACAAAAGGCAAATTGGATGGGTGTTGAAAATCAAGAGATTTTTAGAAAACTCTTTCTTCAACTCCAAGAAAATGAAATTTATTTTGAATACATGAATGACGATACTAAATCGTATGAACACGATAAATCGTTCGCATTGCTGTTATTTAAATCAGAAATTGCTAATTCAGAATTATTGCACAATTGCTTCGAAGAACACAGTATTCATTGGATGGATGATCTTGATCATACTTGTTCGATGGTGTTAAAAACCCTGAAAGCGGCACAAGAAAATCAAGAATTTCAAATTCTTCCACTTTATAAGGAAAATGACACGGAAAAAGATTTTGTTGTTCAATTATTCCGAAATACCATTGCTAAAAATGCTGAAAATGAAGCATTAATAGATGATCTAAATAAAAATTGGGAATTGGATCGAATAGCAAAAATGGATATCATTCTATTAAAAATGGGCATTACCGAACTGCAGATTTTTCCAGAAATCCCAACTAAGGTAACGTTAAACGAAACCATTGAAATTTCAAAATTCTATAGTACTCCCAAAAGCAATACATTTATAAACGGCGTTCTAGATCATGCCATTGAATTATTGAAAAAAGATAAAAAAATAGTAAAAATGGGCAGAGGCCTCTTAAATTAATTTTTATGAAAAAAATACTTGCATTTTGTTCCCTTATATCCGTATTAACATTTTCGTCTTGTCAATCCGATAACAATCTGGAAATTGGTAAAAAAACGGAAATGAAAGTCAATTCCGTATACGATGCAGGAACTGTTAATAAAGGTGAAAAAATAAAAGCCGTTTTTAAGGTGACTAACACCGGTAAAAGTCCTTTAATTCTTACTGAGGTTAAAGGTTCATGTACTTGCACGGTGGCTGATTACCCAAAAAAACCTATTGCGGCAGGAGAATCAGCAGAAATAAAGGCCGAAGTTAACACAGATAAAACAGGTGACGGACCCATCTCAAAATCGATTCGTATAATAGCAAACACGGAACCAAATCTAACTGTTGTTCACGTGAAAGCAAAAGTTGTAATAAAATAAATAAACAAACAAAAAAATGAGTAAAGAAGCAATCAATATGTTATTATTACTAGGTGCAGTTCTAGTATATTTCTTTCTAATCTTTCGAGCACCAATGAAACGCCGCAAGGAGTTAAAAAAATTCGTTGAATCATTGAGTGCAGGAGACAAAGTTATTACCTCTTCTGGTATACATGGAAAAGTTCTTGAAGTGGCAGAAACTACCATTTTAATCAGTTCTGAAGGAAGCAAACTACGCGTGGACAAAAACTCCATCGCTCGTTCATCAGAAGATTTAATTAAGTAATGAGAAAAATACCGTTTTCTATTTTAATAGTTCTCGGTATCGCTTCTTGTGAATCCGCTGGTAATTCCAATCCTATAGTGAATGGGACAAAAAATGTAACCAAGGTTATTGATACAGTCAAACAAGAAAATTCACATCGAATCCAGAAAAAATATGGTGCTCAGTGGGATTTTTGCGACTGCGTAAAAAAACACGATTCAATTGATAAGGTATTAAAAACCAGCAGCCTATCAAATGAAGAAACAGATAAATTACTTCAGCGTGCGGATTTCGTTGAGAAAAAATGCAAGCTTTTCTTAACCGATTTAAAGTCCATGAAACCAGCGGACCGATTGAAACATCAGGCTAAAGTTAAATCTTGTTTAGACAATTTGTAATTTCATCCTATTTTTATCCTTCAAGGAAATCCTATTTTCAAATCAATTTGACGCAGAATCAATTTGAATTTTCTGTCTACTTATACTTTATTTTGAATCGCTCTTAATATCGGATTAAATTTATTTTTACCCCCTATTCACATTGAATAATTGAAAAGAAAAGTTAAATTTGCTGCGATTAAAATCAAGGTTTTTTTCATGAATACCTGATTATAACGGTAAAGCATTGATTATTTGACACTTATATATTAAAAATGAATACACCTTCATCAACTATTGATTATCTGCCATTACTTCTACAAGTGATTGTTGCCGGTGGTTTTGTTGTTTTCACCTTATTTGTGACGCATTTTTTAATGCCGCGACTAAAATCAAAAAAGAAAGATGACAATTTTGAATGTGGAATAGAGGTTCAAGGAAATGCTCGTTTCCCCGTTTCCATTCGATATTTCATGACCGCAATTTTATTTGTATTATTCGACGTGGAAGTTATTTTCTTCTACCCATATGCAGTAAATTTCAATAAATTAGAACTAGAAGGACTGTTAGCTGTTATTATGTTTGTAGCATTCTTCCTAATCGGATTTTTCTACGTATTCAAAAAAGGAGCATTAGAATGGGAAAAATAGAAAACTTAGAAGTAATCAATGGGGAAGGTTATCAATTAACAACCCTTGATAAAGCAATCGGATTAGCTCGGGCAAATTCAGTTTGGCCACTTCCTTTTGCCACCTCTTGTTGTGGTATTGAATTCATGGCAACAATGGGAAGTACATACGACATGTCTCGTTTCGGAATGGAACGAATGTCCTTTACACCTCGACAAGCAGATTTATTAATTGTTGCAGGTACAATTTCAAAAAAATTAGGTCCCGTATTGAAGCAGATTTACGAACAAATGGCTGAACCGAAATGGGTTTTGTCCGTAGGCGCTTGTGCTTCTTCTGGTGGAATTTTTGACACATACAGCGTGTTACAGGGAATTGATCGTATTATCCCCGTAGATGTGTATGTGCCAGGCTGCCCGCCACGTCCTGAACAAATTATTGATGGTGTTATCAATATTCATAAATTGGTAAAACTGGAGTCAATGAGACGTCGTTACAGTGATGAATACAAACATTTATTGAAGAATTACCAAATCGATATAACAGATGAGCGTGATAAGTAATGAACAAGTATTGAATCGACTGCAAGATTTTTTTGCTGCCGATATTATTTCGTCTGATGAACCATTTGGATTATTGACCGTTGAAATAACACCTGCCAAAGCATATGAGATGGTTGAATGGTTGAAAAACGACTCTGTGTTGCAATGTTCATTTCTTACCAATATCGCTGCGGTGCATTACCCCAATGACACCAACCGGGAAATAGCTGTGGTTTACCAATTGCATAGTTGGAGGAACAACTTCCGTTTGCGATTAAAAGCATTTTTACCAATTAGTAATCCTTCCATTGCTTCTCTTGTTCCTATTTACAATGGAGCCAATTGGATGGAACGTGAAACATTTGATTTCTACGGGGTGAATTTTGAAGGACATCCGAATTTAAAAAGAATTTTGAATGAAGATTCCATGGACTATTTCCCTATGCGGAAAGAATTTCATTTAGAAGATGAAACAAGAGAAGATAAAGATGATCGCTTTTTTGGAAGATTTTAACAAACTATGGAAGCTAAAGAAAAATATAAAGCCAATGAGCTAACCGATTTGTCAAAGGATACGATTGACGGAGAAATAGCTACCATAAATTTTGGTCCCACTCACCCATCCACGCACGGAATTTTTCAAAATGTATTGCAAGTAGATGGAGAAAAAATAATTTCTGCTGAACAAACAGTTGGGTATATACATCGTGCATTTGAAAAATTAGCGGAAAGAAGACCGTACAATCAAATCACACCTATTACAGACCGTTTAAATTATTGTTCTTCCCCTATCAATAATATTGGTTGGGAAATGACTGTAGAGAAACTTATTGGAGCTGAAATTCCGAAAAGAGTTCAATACATGCGGGTAATTATAATGGAATTGGCGCGCATTGCAGATCACTTAATTTGTGATTCAGTAATTGGTGTAGATGCTGGAGCCCTTACTAGTTTTTTCTATCCTTTTACAGAGCGTGAAAAAATATATGAATTATACGAGGAAATTTGTGGTGCACGATTAACCACGAACATCGGAAGAATTGGAGGTTTTGAGCGTGATTTCAATGAAACGTTTCACACCAAATTAAAATCTTTTCTGAAAACTTTCCCACCTGCTTTTGAAGAATTTAATTCCATGTTGGAGCGTAACCGAATTTTCATGGACCGTACAAAAGGAGCTGGTCCCATTTCGGCAGAACGTGCATTAAATTATTCATTCACTGGACCCAATTTACGAGCAGCTGGTGTAGATTATGACGTTCGAGTTGCTCAGCCATATTGCTCATACGAAGATTTTGATTTCAATATCCCAGTTGGGGTTAATGGAGATACGTACGATCGATTTATGGTAAGACAAGAAGAAATTCGTCAGAGTTTACGAATTATTCAACAAGCCTACGCTAACCTACCGGAAGGACCTTACAAAGCAGATTTACCCGAATTTTTACTCCCTCCAAAAAACGAAGTATACAATCAAATGGAAGCATTGATTTATCATTTCAAAATTATCATGGGAGAAACAAATATGCCTATTGGTGAGGTGTATAATGCTGTTGAAGGAGGAAATGGTGAATTAGGATATTATCTCATTAGTGATGGAGGAAGAAGTCCATACCGCTTACAATTTAGAAGACCTTGTTTTATATACTACCAAGCATATCCTGAAATGATCAAAGGAATGACAATCAGTGATGCTGTACTTACTTTGAGTAGCCTTAACGTAATTGCTGGTGAATTAGACGCATAGATTATGAAATTACACGTTGATTGGAATAAACGACACGCTGAAAAAAGGGAGTTAAGTCCTGAATCTTTGGCAAAAGTGAACGAATTAATAACACACGTTCCTGAAGGCAAGCACAAAAGCGCATTAATTCGCGTTTTACATATTGCTCAAATCGAATTTGGCTGGTTGAGCATCGAAACCATGGATTATGTTGCCGATTTATTGAAAATTCAACCGATCGAGGTTTATGAGGTTGCTACCTTTTATACCATGTTCCATTTGGATCCTGTAGGCAAACATGTTTTTGAGGTTTGTAGAACGGGACCTTGTATGCTAGTTGGTAGTGATGATATTATTTCACATATCGAAAATAAACTAAACATAAAAGTTGGTGAAACCACCGCTGATGGAATGTTTACATTAAAAACAGCAGAGTGTTTGGGGGCTTGTGGATATGGTCCCATGTTGCAATGTCGACATAAAAACCATGAGTTTTTAACCACAGAAAAAGTTGATGAACTAATTGATGCCTATCGATCAGGCCAATTCGAATCCTAATAATATGAAAGGGAGAAAATTACTCATAGAACAAGCCGATATTCCAGGCATTGAGACGTTTGATGTCTACAGAAAAAATGGTGGATATCGTTCTGTTGAGAAAGCTATTAAAACGATGTCTCCAGACGACGTGGTGGAGGAAGTTAAAAAATCTGGTTTAAGAGGTCGTGGAGGAGCAGGATTTCCAACAGGAATGAAATGGTCTTTTCTAGCAAAACCTGAAGGAGTCCCAAGGTATTTGGTATGCAACGCAGATGAATCAGAACCGGGAACCTTCAAAGATCGTTATTTAATGGAGCATATTCCTCATTTGCTGATTGAGGGAATGATTACTTCTAGTTATGCATTAGGGACGAATTTATCCTTCATTTATATTCGTGGAGAATTCATGTGGATTCTTCATATCTTGGAGAAAGCAATTGCCGAAGCATACGCAAATGGATTTTTAGGAAAAAACATTTTAGGGTCAGGATACGACCTTGATTTACGCGTTATGCCAGGAGGCGGTGCATATATCTGTGGAGAGGAAACAGCACTTATTGAATCATTAGAAGGAAAAAGAGGAAACCCAAGAATCAAACCACCTTTTCCTGCCGTGAAAGGTTTATGGGGTTGTCCTACCGTTGTAAATAACGTAGAGAGTATTGCAGCAGTTGTTCCAATCGTAAATGATGGCGGTGATGCATATGCTCAAATTGGCATTGGTAGAAGTACAGGTACTAAATTAATTTCTGCAAGTGGTAATTTGGCTCGACCAGGAGTTTATGAGATTGAACTTGGATTATCAGTTGAAGAATTTATCTACGGCGATGATTATTGTAGAGGAATGGCCAATGGTAAAAAATTAAAAGCATGTATTCCCGGAGGATCATCTGTGCCAATTTTACCGCATTACTTAGTTACCAAAACTGCTGCAGGTGAAGATCGATTAATGACGTACGAAAGTCTTTCTGATGGAGGATTTGCTACTGGTTCAATGTTAGGTTCTGGTGGGTTTATTGTATTTGACGAAGATCAGTGCATTGTTAGAAACACCTGGAATTTCGCACGATTTTATTCTCATGAGTCGTGTGGTCAATGTTCCCCTTGCAGAGAAGGAACCAGTTGGATGGAAAAAGTTCTTTATCGTTTAGAACATGGTCAAGGAAATCTTAGAGATATTGACTTATTGGCTGAAATAAATAAAAAAATCGAAGGCAATACCATTTGTCCATTAGGTGACGCTGCGGCGTGGCCAGTAGCAGCTGCTATTCATCATTTCAGAGAAGAATTTGAATGGCATGTTACACACAAAGAAGAATCACAAACAAGAAACTTTGGGCTAAGTAAAGAACCCGTAAGTGCATAGAAATCGAGTTATGATTAAAGTTACAATAGATAATGTTGAGGTTGAGGTAGAACCAGGTACTACCATTCTAAATGCCGCTAGACAAATTGGTGGAGAAGTTGTTCCACCTGCTATGTGTTATTACAGTAAGCTGCCTGGATCAGGTGGAAAATGTAGAACATGCTTAGTGGAGGTTGCAGCAGGATCAACGGCTGACCCAAGACCAATGCCAAAACTTGTTGCCTCTTGTTCTACCGCTGTTATGGATGGAATGATTGTGAAAAACAAAACATCCGAAAAAGTACACGAAAATAGAGGGGGTGTTGTTGAATTCCTTTTGGCTAATCATCCATTGGATTGTCCAGTTTGTGATCAAGCAGGTGAATGTCATTTGCAAGACTTAGGATATGAACATGGTTCGCAGAAAAGTAGATATGAGGAAGAAAAAAGAACATTTGACCCCATAGATATTGGTGATACCATTAAACTTCACATGAATCGTTGTATTTTATGTTACCGATGTGTTCATGTTGCTAACAATTTAACAGAAAATCGAGTTCATGGAGTATTAAACCGCGGAGAACATGCGGAAATTAGCACCTACATTGAGAATGCAATAGATAACGATTTCTCTGGAAATATGATTGATGTTTGTCCTGTTGGAGCATTAACTGATAAAACGTTTAGATTCAAAAGCCGAGTTTGGTTTTTAAAACCAATGGAAGCCGAATGTAATTGTACCAAATGTTCAGGGAAAGCCGTATTATGGATGTTTGGAAATGAGGTATATCGGGTTACCGCTCGCAAAGACACGTATGGAGAGGTAGAAGATATTGATGGCAAACCAGGATGGATTTGTAATGAATGTCGTTTCGAGAAAAAAGACACCTCAAAATGGAACGTTACGGGTCCTCGAGTTGTTGACCGCCATTCTGTTATTTCTCAAGGAAAATATGAAACAAAAATAGATTCGCCAACAAAAAAAATTGACTAATGGATACGGCGCTTTTAATTGAAAAATTCTCGTTGGTAGTAATCGTATTCCTAATTTCATTAGGAGTTGCCGCCTACTCTACCTATTTTGAACGCAAACTTGCTGCATGGATTCAAGATCGAATTGGTCCGGATCGTGCGGGTCCTTTTGGTTTGTTACAACCGATTGCGGATGGGGTTAAAATGTTTATGAAAGAAGATTTTATTCCTAAAAATTCGGATAAATGGTTGTTTATTATTGGCCCTGGAATTTCGATGTTTACTGCGCTAATAACCAGTACAATTATTCCTTGGGGTCCTCCTATTGAACTTTTCGGAAGACAAATTACACTTCAAATTGCCGATTTCAACATTGGAATATTATTCATCTTTGGTGTTGTTTCTATCGGTGTGTATGGAATCATGATTGGTGGTTGGGCATCTAACAATAAATATTCTCTTTTTGGGGCAATTAGAGCGTCCTCTCAAATGATTTCATATGAATTAGCCATGGGAATTTCGTTAATTACCATTATTTTACTTACCGGAAGTTTGAGTTTAACGGAAATCGTGAAAAGTCAACACGGGATGAATTGGAATATTTTTTATCAACCCGTTTGTTTTCTTATTTTCTTTGTTTGCTCTTTAGCCGAAACAAATCGTGCACCGTTTGATTTAGCTGAATGTGAATCTGAACTTGTGGGTGGATACCATACAGAGTATACCTCAATGAAACTTGGGTTGTTTTTGTTTGCCGAATATGTTTCCATGTTTATTTCCTCAGCTGTTATGGCAATTCTTTTCTTTGGAGGATATAACTTCCCAGGAATGGATTATTTTGATGGAAATACACTAGCAATTTTAGGTGTATTAGCCTTTTTCACTAAAACCTTTTTATTCATCTTTGTTTTCATGTGGATACGATGGACAATACCACGATTCAGGTTTGATCAATTGATGCATTTGGGTTGGAAAACACTTATTCCCGTTGCAATAATTAACATGTTGATTACAGCTATAGTAATCGCCTTTAACAAAGGTTGGTTCTAAAAAATAAAAGAAATGGAAAGCTTCTCAAATAGAAAAAAAGTTGTTTCAGACAAACCAATGACCTTCATTGAAAAACTGTACTTACCTGCCATTTTTAATGGTATGATGATTACTATGAAACACATTTTTAAACGAAAAAAAACGATTAAATACCCTGAAGAAGTGCGCGTTTTCGCACCGGTTTATCGCGGACAACATGTTCTAAAGCGTGATGAGCAAGGTAGAGAAAATTGTACCGCTTGTGGATTGTGTGCCGTGGCATGTCCAGCAGAAGCTATTACCATGGTTGCAGCTGAAAGAAAAAAAGGAGAAGAAAATTTGTATCGCGAAGAGAAATATGCTTCGACCTATGAAATAAATATGTTGAGATGTATTTTCTGCGGACTTTGTGAGGAAGCTTGTCCAAAAGAAGCAATTTTCCTTACCGATAGAATCGTTCCTACAGAATTTGAACGAGCTGATTTTATCTATGGTAAAGATAAACTGGTTGAGTCATTGGATCACCGAATTGATATTACTCAACGACAAAATACAGGAAAAAGAGGAACAATATGACACTAGAACTAATTTCAATGATTTTGGGTGGGTTAACTATCGGTTCAGCGCTGATGGTTATTCTCAGTAAACACCCTATTAGAAGTGTACTTTACTTAGTAATTACTTTCTTCTTTATTTCCGGGCATTTTATCTTAATGAATGCTCAATTTTTGGCAATTGTAAACATCATAGTTTACGCAGGAGCAATTATGGTTCTATTCCTGTTTGTTTTGATGCTTTTAAATCTGAACAAAGTCGATGAGCCTAAAACAACAAACTTGGTTTCTTTTACAGCCATTATTGCTGGTGGGGCATTACTTCTTGTGATTCTTGCTGCACTCAAAGATGGATTAACTTTTACCCATATAATTGCAAAAGGAGACGTTGGTCTTGTCGAAAATTTAGGAACACTTTTGTTTTCAAAATACGTAGTTCCATTTGAAGTGTCATCTATATTATTCATCTCTGCTATGGTGGGTGCTGTATTGCTTGCTAAGAGAGAAAAACAACATATTGATTAATTATGCCAGCAGTTTTATCTAGTACACCAGGATTATCTGTAGATTATTACGTAATCCTCTCCACTATTCTATTCTCGATTGGAGCCATTGGCCTTATGACACGTAAAAACATGATCGTCATGTTGATGTGTATTGAATTAATGTTGAATTCTGTAAACCTGCTTCTGGTAGCTTTTTCAAGCTATTTCAACCAAGGTGATGCCCAAATTTTTGTATTCTTTATAGTAGTGGTTGCAGCTGCTGAAGCAACGGTTGGACTTTCTATTCTCATTATGGCATACCGAAATAAACGAAATATTGATGCAGATTTATTTAACAACTTAAACGGTTAATCGATGGGAACAGAAACCTTAATACTTTTAGTTTTACTTTTTCCGCTGATTGGAGGAATTATCAATGGAACAATTGGAAAAAAATTGTCCGAAACACTTGTTGGAACTATCGGGACACTCATGGTTGCTATACCGTTTGTTATTTCTTTTAGTATTTTCATGACGTTGGATTCACTGGTGAATGTACCATTGTTTACATTAATAAAACTATCCGATTTTTCCTTGCAGGCAGGACTACAAGTAGATGCATTGGCTATTTGGATGACCATGATTATAACTGGTATAGGTTCATTAATCCATATTTTTTCAATGGGTTATATGAAAGGCGACCCAGGATTTTATAAATTCTTTACTTACCTAAATTTATTCATCTTCTCCATGTTGATCTTGGTTTTAGGAAGTAGTTATTTCATGTTATTTTTTGGTTGGGAAGGAGTTGGTATTTGCTCGTATTTATTAATTGGATTTCATTATAATGACAAACAAAAGGGTATGCTGAATACATTGGCTGCTCGAAAAGCATTTGTAATGAATCGTATAGGTGATTTAGGCTTGTTAATTGGGTGTTTCTTGTTGATTAATCAATTTGGGTCACTTGATTATGCTGTTATTGCAGAAAAAATGAAAACGGTATCTATTTCAACGGATTCAATAGCTATAATTGGAATTACACTTTGCTTATTTATTGCCGCGACGGGAAAATCGGCTCAAATTCCTTTATTCACTTGGTTACCCGATGCAATGGCCGGACCAACACCTGTTTCTGCTTTGATTCACGCTGCAACCATGGTTACGGCCGGTATTTATTTAGTTGTGCGTTCCAATTTCTTATTTGAATTAGCGCCGTATACTCAACATATTATTCTATACATAGGACTTGCCACATCTTTAGTCGCTGCATTTATTGCTATGCGTCAAAATGATATTAAAAAAGTGCTCGCTTATTCAACAGTATCTCAATTGGGATTAATGTTTGTAGCATTGGGATTAGGTTCATATACCGTTGCCATTTTTCACGTTACTACCCATGCATTTTTTAAAGCACTCCTATTTCTAGGATCTGGTAGTATAATTCATGCTAATCATCATGAACAAGATATCACTAAAATGGGTGGATTAAAGAAATACATGCCGGTTACTCACCTTGTTTTCCTTCTCGGAACTCTTGCCATTGCTGGTTTCCCTTTGCTTTCCGGTTTTTTCTCTAAAGATGAGATTTTAGCCGCTGGATTTAGTCATGGCCCTATCATATTTGGCTTACTTATTTTATCCGCATCCCTCACGGCTATATATATGTTTAGAATGTATTTCTTGGTGTTTTTTGGCAGCTTTAGAGGGGATCATCACACGAAAGAACATTTACATGAAAGTCCAGGAGTAATGACATTCCCTTTACTTATACTAGCTGTTTTTTCCGTACTTGGTGGAGCGTTAAATCTACCCGATTTTATCGTTACAAGTGGCGCTCATTGGTTAGATCATTTTCTGAATCATGGAACATTTGGACTAGATAAAATCCATCCGCATCATCTAGAAACAAGTTCTGCCGTTGGAATCATGATCGGAACTAGTCTTATTACCTTCCTAGTTATTGGTGTCTCCTATAGGATATATGTAACGAAACAAAAAGTAACGAAAGACGAGCATGACTTTACCGGATGGGAAAAGCTTTCATCTAAAAAATTATACTTCGATGAACTTTACCATGCTTTATTTGTGAAACCAACGGAATGGAAAGCAGAAAAAGTATTGCCATTTATTGAACACTCAATAATTGGAAAAGGAATCTCCCTTTTGACTCACATGATTGTTTTTTCGGGAACACAAATTCGGAGAATTCAAACCGGTGTTTTATCCAGTTATTTCTTCTGGATGATTGTCGGAATCGTTGGTTTAATTAGTTATTATTTAATTTATTTCAAGCTGTGGAACTTCTAATAACAACAGTTGTTTTAGGATTAATTTCCTTCATTATCCCCCGCAATAGCATCAAACTTTTCGGGTTAATTGGTAGTTTAATTGCTGCCATACTTACGATTGTTCATCTTGTGAATTTTGACTCAGGATCATTCGTTTCCTTCTATTCAACTACAGAGATGCCATTTGGCTTAACTTTTCAAATGGGTTATGATGGATTGGGCTTGCTTATGATAGCGCTAACCAATTTTATTATTCCAATTATATTGTTGAGTAACTACAATAATGCTAGCACCTCCGAAAATCGAACTTTTCATGCATTAGTTTTTATGATGCAATTCGGTTTATTAGGTGTATTTACTGCGGCTGATGGTATTTTATTTTATATCTTTTGGGAGTTCACATTAATACCCGCTTTTCTCATACTTTATTGGTTTGGAAATGGCTCCAATAAGGTTCTAATTAAATTTTTCATTTATACTTTGGTTGGTTCGTTGGCTATGTTACTTTCCTTCATTGCCTTGGGATTACAGTCAAATTCATTTTCTTACACTGATCTTTTAGCTGTTCAGGTTCCAGCGAAGCATGCTTGTTGGATTATATCAGGGTTTTTATTGGCTTTTGCGATAAAAATTCCAATTTTCCCCTTTCATACTTGGCAACCCGACACTTATACCACTGCTCCAATGTCAGGTACCATGTTATTATCCGCTTTAATGTTAAAAATGGCTTTATTTGGAATGATGAAATGGATGATTCCACTTGTTCCAGAAGGAGTTTCAGAAGTTAAGTGGTTGATTATCATTTTAAGTATTGTAGGTGTATTATATGCTGCCGTTATTTGTATCAAGCAACAAGATATTAAGCGATTATTTGCTTATGCATCAATTAGCCACCTTGGATTAATTGCCGCAGGAATTATGGTTTTTTCGAAGGATGCCTTAGTTGGCGCTTCCATTCAAATGGTAAATCACTCCCTAATTGCTGTAGGATTATTTTTAATTGCTGACATTTTAGAATCACGTTTAAAAACTAGAGAATTATCACACATGCAAGGAACTGCAACCTTAGCTCCTAAGTTTGGTTTCTGGTTTGCCGTTATCGCATTTGCCTCTGTTTCCGTTCCTTTCACGGCTGGGTTTATCGGTGAATTCACTTTACTGAAAGAACTTACTGATTTTCATTTTGCAGTTGGTATAATTGGAGCAACAACTTTAGTATTTGGAGCAGTATATACATTGAGAGCTTATCAATTAAGTATGTTTGGAGCACCAAAGAATGAATCTTTTGAAGATTTACGATGGAACGAGTTGTTAGTATTCTTGATAGTAACGATTGCCATCATCACACTTGGATTGTGTCCGCAATTTATTGCTGATTTAGTAGGTCCAAGTATGGATAAATTGATTTTAATTTTTAACGAAACAACTACGAACTAACATGGAGGCTATCATACTTTTATTTTTTACAGGAATAATTGCCTTGTTCTTTGGGATTTTTAACCTTTCGAAATTAACCACATTTGTTTCGATTTCCGGATTAATTGGTGCTCTTGTAATTCAACACTATCCGTTAAATATCCTTTCTGATAGCTATAATTTATTAGCATTTAATCAGGTTGGCAATGGATTCGTTGTTTTAGCAATACTATTGACAGCTCTTATAATTTTAGCAGGTGATACGGTATTCAGCGAAGAAAAGGAACATATTGGCGATTACAATGCCTTGTTATTGTTTTCACTTTGTGGAGGTATAATTCTTATTGGCTTTAAAGATTTATTCATGTTTTTCCTCGGGTTAGAAATTCTTTCTATTCCTTTGTATGTACTTGCGGGTTCAAAAAAACACCTGAAAGAATCATCCGAAGCAGCTGTTAAGTATTTTTTCATGGGGGCATTTGCTACCTGTTTGTTGTTGTTTGGCGTTGTATTGACATACGGTGCAACTCAGTCATTTGAATTAGTTGAAATAGGAAGACAAACAATGAACTCATCTAATAATTCCATGTTATTTATTGGAATGATTTTTATCCTAGCCTCTTTTTTGTTCAAAGTAGGTGCCGCTCCATTTCATTTTTGGGTACCTGACGTTTATCAAGGGAGCCCAACCATTTTTATGGGATACATGTCATCCGTTGTTAAAGTAGTTGGTATTTATGCATTTATTAAATTTTTCCATATTGCTTTTGGTGGCTTATATGATTTCTGGTCAACGTTAATCGCAATTTTAATTGCTATTTCTATGTTTATTGGAAATCTTTCCGCATTGGTTCAAACTAAATTTAAACGTTTGATGGCTTATTCAAGTATCACCAATGGGGCTTATGCATTAATGGCTATCTTATATCCCGGAGCATTAGTTGATACTACGCTTTGGATTTTTATGTTGGGATATGGAACTTCTGTGGTCGCTCTACTTACGATTGCTATGATAGTCAATGATGAACAAGATGAAATTTCCTCATTTAAAGGAATTGGATATAAAAACCCACTAATTGGACTTGTTGCTATTGTTGCACTTCTTTCCACCTCAGGAATTCCTCCAATGACTGGTTTTTTCGGTAAATTAATGCTCTTTTCAAGTGTTTGGGCCTATTATCCTTGGTTAATCGTGTTAGCACTTGTAAATTCTGCCATTGGGGTATATATATACTTAAGGTTGATTATGACCATAATGTCTAAGGAAAATGCAAGCGAAACACCCAAACTTTCCATCAATTTTATGCAAACTACCGTTCTTATTATTAGCTTACTAATTTTAGTTGCAGGTTGGTTAATGCTCTTATGTTGGAAATAATTCTTGATTAAACATTCCTTCTGTTCTCATCGATAGATAACAACATTATTCAACATCGTAATCGCTATTTCGGAATTAAAGAAGTTGTTCAGTTATTTCTAAATAAGTTTCTAGAGCAAGCCAACTGAGTTGGGTTAAGGTGTTGATTAATCTGAACTTCTGATGCCTGTAAATCAGACATGGACCAGAGCTGAAAATAATTAGTTATTTCGAAAAATAAATCTTCTATATACTACAGAAATTAATACACTATTTAAGGTAACGTATACCATTAACGCTAATAGTGAAAGAGTCATAGTAAATTCAGCACTAAAGAACATTTCAGGGCTTTTCTTCATTTCCACAAACAATTGTTCTTTGGAATATGCCTTGTACTGTGGATTATCCGTTTTTATTTTCTTTACTTGGGTTGAATCACTCAAAACTTTATTGATCTGAATGTATGTTTTGGATAATTGACGTTCATTATAACTGGTGTCAATTTTTCCGTAATATAAAAAAATGAAAAGACTGGTCAATACGGCATAAGTTACACCTGGTACCATCGCATTTTTTATATCCGTTAGAATATTGCTTTCACCGCCTTTTTTCTTAACTAAATAGAGTCCGAATGCTACAGCAAAAGTGGCTAAGAACATATTAAGGAATACAAAACCATTTACGGAGTCTGATGAATATCCTAAACCGTAAAACGTCAATTTTGTACAAAACCACATGAGGGATGAAAATGTCCCAATCATTAATCCCGTTTTCATATTAGCTATTCATTGAAACTAAAAACTCTTCATTTGATCGCGTGTTATCCATGTGAGATTTCAAGAATTCCATAGCTTCCACTGGGTTCATATCAGCAATAAACTTACGAATCAACCAAACTCGTTGTAACACATCTTTTCCAACTAATAAATCTTCTCTTCGTGTTCCAGAAGCAGTAATATCTATTGCTGGATAAATACGACGATTGGCAATTTTTCTGTCTAATTGTAACTCCATGTTACCAGTACCTTTGAATTCTTCGAAAATTACCTCATCCATTTTGGATCCAGTATCTACCAATGCTGTTGCAAGAATAGAAAGGGAACCTCCATTTTCAATTTTACGGGCAGAACCAAAGAAACGTTTAGGTTTATGTAATGCATTTGCATCAACACCACCCGAAAGTACTTTTCCTGAAGCCGGAGAAACTGTATTATAAGCTCTTGCTAAACGAGTAATTGAGTCAAGTAAGATACAAACATCATGTCCACATTCCACCATGCGTTTTGCTTTTTCTAATACCATATTGGCTACTTTCACATGTCGTTCTGCTGGTTCATCAAATGTGGAAGCAATTACCTCAGCTTTTACGCTACGCGCCATGTCAGTCACCTCTTCGGGACGTTCGTCTATTAACAATACAATTAAATAAGTTTCAGGATGATTGGCAGCTATGGCGTTTGCAACATCCTTCAGTAACATCGTTTTACCTGTTTTTGGTTGCGCTACGATCATTCCACGTTGTCCTTTACCGATTGGTGCAAACAAATCCATTACGCGGGTTGAGAGAGTTTCTTGGCTATGTCCAGTTAATTTAAATTTCTCATCCGGAAATAATGGCGTTAAGTATTGAAAAGGAACACGGTCACGAATATACGATGGATCTCTTCCGTTAATCGATTCTACTTTTACCAATGGGAAATACTTCTCCCCTTCTCGCGGTGGACGAATCGTTCCTTTAACTGTATCTCCTGTTTTAAGTCCAAATAATTTAATCTGATTTTGTGATACATACACATCATCCGGTGAAGGTAGATAGTTGTAATCTGATGAACGCAAAAACCCGTATCCATCCTGTATTACCTCTAAAACACCCTCAGCCGATACGATACCAACTAAATCAAAAGCAGAATAATCCTTTTCCGATTGTTTGTGCTCTTCTTGATTACGTGATTCAGGATTTCGATTTTCTGGATTGCGTGTTTCTTGATTTCGATTATCAGGATTTCGGTTATCTTGGTTTCGATTCTCAGGATTTCTTCTTTCCTGTGGTCGATTTTCATTTGTTCGATTTTCTGATGAACGATGCTCACCACCCCGATTATCTGTCGGTCTATTTTCTCCTTTACGCTGCTCCGGATTGCGATTATCACGTTGCGGATGTTTTTGTGGTGTTTTCGATTGATCAACTGGTCCTTCAAGGTTTGATGCACTTGTTTTTTTCTCTACACGTGCTTTAACTTCCTCCTTCGGTTGTTTATCTTCTTTTAATACTTCTGCCTTTTCTGCAACTGCCGTATCATCAAATAATGAAACTACGGGAGCTGCTGCAGGATTATCAACAATTTTACGTGTTCTTGTTCGAGCTTTTTTAGAATCAGTTGATGAAACTTCTTTTACCGTTTTGTCTGTGTCACCTTGAGGTGCTTCCACATTCGCTGATAGCAATTTTAGAAGTTCATCTTTTTTTAATTCACTTGCATTAGCAATTCCTAATGTTTCTGCAATAACACGTAAATCAGAAATTTTCTTCTTTTCAAGTTCTTTAATATCCATAAATGTTGTTGATAATCAATAAAATGTAGGTGATTTAATTGGATGTACTCAGAATGTGTACCTCAATTGATGTTGCAATAATACAAAATATTCTTTACTTAGGCTTAACAAACACAAAAAAAACGAAATTTCATTTGGCGGAATTCCTGTTTCTCTAAACCGCTTAAATCAATTACATTGTTACTACTCTATTAAATTCAAATGCCCAGTTACTACTTTAAATGCATCATTCTCAGGGTTCTTGTAGGTGATTTTCCATGTGTACGTTCCAACTGGACATAATCTATCTCCATAATACCCATCCCACCCCTTTTCAGCGTTGAGTGACTGAAAAATAAGTTCTCCCCATCTGTTATAAATAGTTAATTGAAAATTAGCAGGATCAAACCCATTGGTGAAAATAGGTCTAAAAACATTGTTAAACTCATCCCCATCAGGAGTAAATGTATTTGGAACATAAAAAATTTCATCTCCAGTAATTTGAATATAAATGGTGGTTGAATCGTTGCATCCAAATTGATTAACTACATTCAAAAACACTTCGTAATTTCCTTCGGAGTATGGATAGGTATATTGTAAATCCGGACCAAAATCATCTAACGTAGTTCCATCACCCAAGGATAATACATAACCCGTAGCACCCGAAGAAGTATTGGAAAAAACAATTACTGGACTATCGCTTGTGGTGATAACTGGATTGGCGGATATCCCTGCCTGAGGATTCGGATGTACAGTAATCGTTGAGTTGACTGTAGAAGAACACCCATTGTTGTCCGTACCTATAACCGTATACGTTGTAGTGCTTGCAGGTGAAAATGTAAATGAACTACCAGCACCAAGAGGTGACCATGAATAAAAATTAGCCCCACTGATTGAAATTGATGCTGATTCACCAGAACAAATACTCTGGTTGGGTGAAATAGTTAAAACAGGCAAGTAATTAACTATTACGGTTTCATTATCGGTTGCTGAACAGCCAAAATTATCTGTACCAGTAACGGTTAACAAAGTTGTAACTTGCGGCGTTAACGTTTGACTTACTATGGTATTATCTGCAAATACTGGCTGGGACCAATTGTATGTTGTTGCACCTGAAACAGTAGCGGTAATTGTCTCGCCAATGCAAATTTCGTTATCTGTTAAGTTAATTTGAACAATAGGCAACGATTGAACTGCAACCACGACTGGTTCCGTGATAGAACAACCATTCGCATCTGTTCCTGTGAGGGTGAAATTCTGAGTTGAACTAGGTGATGTGGTTAACACGCCTGAATTACTGACCGCACCTATTGCAGGTTGCCATGAATAGGAATCTGTTCCAGATGGAACCAACACAGCCGTTCCTCCCGCGCAAATAAGTGTGTCGGCACAAAAAATTTGAGGCAATGAATTAACCAATAAGTCTAAAATTACTGTTGAATCACAACCTGACTGTGATTGAAAAACTTCGGTATATTGTCCTGTTGTTGTAAGCGTTTGCGTTCCAAGAGTATAGGTGTCCCCCTGACAAATAGCGGCCGTTATAGGTGTACTAAAGGTTGGATTTATAATTAAATTCAATGTTACAACCGAATCACAGCCATGAATGGACTGCAAAGAATCCACATATGTTCCCGGTGTTGTTATATTTTGACCAGCAAAAAAATACGTTTGATTATCACAAATACTTAAATTTAATGTTGATTGTAAATCAGGATGAATCGTCACTTGAACTTGATCCGTGGTAGGACAAAAACCCGGGTTGTTTGCTAATGTTGTTGTGACCGTATATGTTTGCGTAATTGAACTTGTGCCAGCATTAGTAAGTGTAACGAGTGGATTGGAAACAGTAGGGTCATTTAATCCCGTTGTAGGCGACCAACTATACAGGTAATTGGGATTATTTACGGCTCCAATTTGGACAGATTCATTCGTACATATTTGAACATTAGGCCCCGCATCAGATGGTGCTTGATCCGTATAGATAATCGCATTTCTGATTGAATGCTGATCTGTAGCTCCACCCGTTGAAGCAGTGAAACCCATATAACCGGAAAAATTTATAGGGAAATTGGCAGTAAGGTATTGAATATTATTAATGAATAAAGTAACGACACCATTTACGTAGGTAATCTTAACAGGCTGATAATTGTTACTGCGCACAAAACCCAAATTACCGGCCGTATTATCTAGTTTTACAATTCCAGCAATGCATTCGTTATAGCCAATACCCGAAAACATTTGAACCTCCGGATTAGGGCCGCCACAATTATTCCAAGTATCTAAAATAACTTTCAACCCATTGGCTGTTCCTGGAATACCAACCCCTCCCCCATTAACAAATCCTACAGGTGGCACATCCAAAAAGCAAAAAGCAAGACCATCTGCAGCACTTCCACCCCAAATTCGGTAATCAAATTCAACCGTCCATTTTGAACAAATGGTAGGATTTATGGGGGTAGCATAAAAAACTCCTCCACTTTGATTTCCTGATGCGTTGGTTAAAATTAATTCATTGGGATTCGCGTCCGTATCTCCCTGAGTATCTCCTGCATAGGCATTTCCCGTTAAATTCCAACCTGTTGTATTAATTGCTGGATTTCCATTTAATTGAGCAAAAACAAAGGTTTGGGAGACAAGATAATTGCTAGAAAAATTTAAGCATAAAACAAAAAAGAAAATGGTTCTAACAATCATAAAAAAGTTGACGTGGAATGAATCAAAAAGTTGCTAAAGATACGAATTATTCAATTTTGGTTGGAATGTATATTTCAAAATCAAAATTTTTTCATTTTAAAACTTGTAATTTTCTTTGATATGTAACTCATGTTACCTTATACCTTAATAAAAAAAACAACCTTTATAAAAAATTAAAATTATGAAAAAAAATATGGGGACAATTGATCGCATTATTCGTGTGCTCGTTGCATTAGTTCTACTTGTTTTATTTGCAGCAAATGTAATTTCAGGAACCATTGCCATTGTTTTATTGGCTTTATCCGGAATTTTCATACTAACCAGTTTTCTTAGCTTTTGTCCTTTGTATTTCCCCTTAGGAATTAGTACTTGCAAGAAATAACCTCCTGAAGCAGAAATTAGAAAATCCATAAATTCAATCATTCATTCATAAAAATAGTTTGTTCCATTTGTACATGAAAAAAATTTTAGTGCTTATTTTTTTGCCATTATCTTCTTTAGGGCAACAACTTTTAATGATTCCAGATACCCTTTCTGGTACATTTATCCCGCTTGAAATAAAACATGATCATATGCATTTTTTTTCGGGTGATCAAACTGAAACGATGGGAATCAATGGTCCAATTTTAGCCCCTACGATTATCCTAAACAAAGGACAACAAGTTAATTTTGAAGTTACGAATTTACTTTTTGATTCAACAACGATTCATTGGCATGGCATGCATGTTTCCTCAGAAAATGATGGCGGTCCTCATACTCCGATTGCTCCATTTACCGTTTGGTCGCCAAGTTTCGAGGTAAAAGACAAAGCATCAACTCTTTGGTATCACCCTCATTTACATCATATGACCAATATGCACGTACAAATGGGAATTGCAGGAATGATAATCGTTAGAGACGAAGAAGAATCGGCTCTTCAGTTGCCCAGAACATATGGAATTGATGATATCCCATTGGTAATTCAAACCAAAGGATTTACCAACACCAATCAAATAGTAGTAGAAACGGCAATGGACACAACGGTAATGGTAAATGCAACTATTGACCCATATGTTAACTTACCTGGTCAGGTTGTTAGACTAAGGGTATTAAATGGCTCTTCAGAAAGAGTCTATAACTTGGGATTATCTAATGGCAATTCATTTTTTGTCATCGGAACAGATGGCGGATTACTCGCGGCTCCGGTAAGTAAAAACAGGCTAAAACTAGCTCCAGGTGAACGAGCAGAAATCTTGATTAATCTTCAAGGAATGGAAGGACAAACAATAAAATTGATGTCTTTTTCTTCAGAATTACCTAATGGTACTTATGGCGCAGCACAACCTGGTATGGGACCTGGACAAACGATTGCCAATTATTCTTTAAATCCGTTAAACGGTTCTAATTTTGATTTACTTAGTATTCAAATAACATCACCTACAGGCAATCCTATTTTCACGATTCCTTCAACTCTAGTTAGTCCAACTCCTTGGATAGAAGGCACTCAAAATGCAACAAAAACATTAACGTTTAGTCCTCAAAATATGGGACCAACGGCCATAGCGGGTCCTTTTTTCATTAATAGCACCCTATTTAATATGGATGTGATAAATTATCAAATCCCCTTAAATAACATTGAAATTTGGACACTTCAAAACAACACACCAATCGCACACCCCTTCCATATTCATAATGTACCTTTTTATATTTTGGATATAAATGGCGTTGCCCCTCCACCTGAATTAGCAGGTAGGAAAGATGTTGTGTTGGTTCCAGGTGGACAAGGAACTGTTCGTTTCATTACTAAATTTGAAGATTTCGCTAATGAAAACGTACCTTATATGTATCATTGTCACATGCTTACGCATGAAGATGGTGGAATGATGGGACAATACATTGTTTACGACCCTCAAAATAATCTCCTTGATACGGAGCAATCTGCTCTAGAAATCTATCCCAATCCGGTTCTTGATGAACTTTTTATAAAAACGAATACTGAATTCAAACAGTTTAATATCGTCGATCCAACTGGAGGTATTATCCTACATGCTTCTATGCCCGATAACAACAAAATAAACCTTGCCCAATTGAAAGCTGGAATCTATTGGATTGAGTTAATAAGTGAAAAGAGTCACACGATTAACCAAAAATTCATTAAGTTGTAATAAAATTATTGTTTGAACCACTTACAGAACAAATATTTTGCGCATTGCGTTAATGAGATTCAAATGCTGCTTTTTATTTTATTATAAATAGTTGTTTTTTATTTTTAATATAATAATTTTATTAAAAATAAAAAATAGTAGTGTTTTTAAATTTCTTTACAACGTTTTTGATACGTAAAAAAGCCCGGCTCATTATTATTATTGTAGGATTCACATTATTTTCTATTTTCTCTCTCCTTCAGAGATTAAACTCTAAAGTAATTCACGAAAATAAGATACCTCAAACAGTTAAAATCATTGAACAAAAAGGAAAAAAATGGAAAACGATTTTCATTTTCGAAGGGCAATTCAAGAAAAAATCAGTTGAATTTACATTAAGTGGTAAACGAGTTAAATTAAGTTATTCTTATAAAGGACGATTTAATTTTGGATTTTTAAACGTGTATCTTTCGAATATCAATCAACCTACTTCAAAAAACAATTCTGAACCTGATATTTTAAATAAAACCACAGAAAAGACAGGTGAAATTTATTTATTAAAACCCAAGGGCACCTATGTGTTAACCGTGAACGCCATCGGTACATGGAAAATTATAGTAGAAGAAGAAAGTCCATGTTCTTCCCGCATCAGATAAGTTCTTATTTCAACCCAATCACTTGTATAACTGATGATTTACCAAAATGATATTGTCCTTCATTAACGTCTCTCTCTACCATTTCAATTTGAATGGAGGTAAACGCATCAAAATCAGATCTCAATTCCTTTTCTGAATACAATAATTTATCAGACATCGGCCCTCCGGTTTTGAAATTTAATTGGTTTTTGTGATAAGCTTCCATGACTAATTTACCACCTGGTTTCAAAGCTGAATAAACCTGCTTGTGCACATATTTTCTTAGTTCTTCGGGAAAATGACCAAAAATTAATACAATTCCATCCCATGTATTTGGTTCGAGTATGACTTCGGCCAAATCAGCACAAATAGTTTCAAGTTGAACGTTATTTTCTTCAGCCAAACGCTGCATCTTTTGTATACCAGATTCCGAATAATCAATACACGTAATTTGATGACCCATTTTTGCCAAATAGACACCATTTCGTCCTTCTCCTTCAGCTAGACAAAGGATTTTAGATCCGGTTTTAAACTCGTTTGATTGTAAAAAATCATTTGCTGCTTTACCGTACGCAAAATTCTCCTCCTGGTAGCGTTGGTTCCAAAAATCTTTATCCATAATCAATTAGTTAACCTCTTCAAAAACAATTTCATCATCCCGTAAGTCATCGGATTTCTTCGATTCCGAAATTCCACATCCTTGTGGACCACAACAACCTAAATTGAAAAGTGACATCCCCATAAAACCGGCACCAAAAAACATAAATAGGTATTCATGCGATTTAAATCCATCATACAACACGAATGCTCCAAGGGCAAGTCGCAAAAATCGCATGGCATGCCAATTAGTAAATAACCTTTCTTTCATAATTCTTTTAAATACGAAAAGACGATAATTAATCTATCGTCTTTTCTAGTTCAAATTTTATTTTTTTCATAATAAAGTACTAGGACAAACATATTCTGTTTTTGGTATGGCTGTTTTAAGAATTTCAGTCATTCCACCCTCCACATCAACAAAATCATGATATCCACGTGATTTTAATATAGAAGCGGCAATCATACTGCGATAGCCACCAGCACAATGCAATATAAACGGTTGGTTGGATGGTATTTCAGCAAAATGTTGGTTCAATTGATTCAATGGTAAATTAATCGCATTTACTACATGTTCCGAATCAAATTCACTTTTTTTACGGACATCAATGATGATTGGATTTTCAGCGTATTTTTTCTCGAAATCAATAGCCGAAATCCTACTAACTTGATCAATTTCCTTGTTTTCATTTTTCCATGATTCAAATCCATCTTTCAGGTAACCAATCGTATGATCATACCCAACTCGTGATAAACGGATGATTGCTTCTTCTTCTCGTCCTGAATCTGTTACTAATAAAATTTCTTGTTTGATATCAGAAATCATTTCTCCCACCCACATAGCAAAACTCCCGTCTAAGCCAATATTAATTGAATTAGGAATAAACCCACGAGCAAAAACCTCAGGTGACCTTGTGTCCAAAATCAACGCTTCCGTTTCATTAGCCACTACTTCAAACTCGGTTGGATTTAAGGCTTTCTTACCTCGATCCATGACCGTATCTAAACTATCATATCCTTTAATATTCATTAATACATTTTTTGGAAAATAAGCGGGTGGTGCAGTAAGTCCAGTAAGTAATTCATCAATAAATTCTTCACGGGTCATATCCGCTCTTAAAGCATAATTCGTTCTCTTTTGATTGCCCAACGTATCGGTGGTTTCCTTGCTCATTTTTTTACCGCATGCACTACCTGCTCCATGATTAGGATAAACAATCAAATCATCAGACAAGGGCATAATTTTATTGCGCAATGAATCAAACAAATGGCCTGCTAATTTTTCTTGGGTTAAATCTTCAATAACATGTTGAGCTAGGTCAGGTCGTCCAACATCACCAATAAATAGCGTATCACCTGTTATAATACCATGCTCCATGCCTTTTTCATCGACAAGCAGATAGGTTGTACTTTCCATGGTGTGTCCCGGTGTATGTATAACCTTAACTTGATAATCACCAACTTGAAACACTTGATTATCCTTCGCTATCAAAGCATCAAATCCCGGTTTTGCTGTTGGACCATATATTATCACTGCGCCAGTTTTTGCTGCTAAATCCAAATGTCCTGAAACAAAATCAGCATGAAAATGAGTTTCAAATACGTATTTTATTTTTGCTCCATCAGCTTTTGCTTTGTCAATATAGGGTTGCACTTCGCGCAATGGGTCAAAAATAGCCACTTCACCGTTACTTTCGAGGTAGTATGCCGCATGAGCAATACAACCCGTATAAATTTGTTCTACCTTCATCTTTTTGTTTCTTTTTTAATGTTAACTCCCACAAAGTTAAAGTCAAACTTTTTCCTAATTTGTGATATAGGTTACATTTACAACTGACATTCATCCAACTAATATAGCCCCAACGGTTAGAAAAACTAACTGGATAACAAAAATTACAAACCCAAATAAAAGTCCTTTTTTACCGCCTGTAATCAAGGCTTTAAAACTTACTTTTAGTCCAATTGCAGCCATGGCAATGGTTAATACCAATTTTCCTAAAAATTCGCTTGTTTGAATTAATTCCTCGGACATTGGAAAAATTGAACTGTAAATCGAAATGATAAAAAATCCAATGAGATACCACGGCAATTTCACATAATCCCTCCAGTGCTTCATTGACTTTCGATTCACCAAAAAGTTAAAAAAAAGCAAAGCTGGGGACAACAGAGCAACGCGCGCTAATTTAATTGTCATGGCTGATTCACCGATTTCATCGGATAAGGCATAACCTGCACCGACAACATTACCAACCGAATGTAACGAACCGCCAATCAAAATCCCGACTTGATTTAGGCTAAATGGAAGCCTAACCAATATTATGGGAATTAAAATCATTCCAATTGAACCAAATAAATTTACCACCGACATTGAAACAGCCACATCTTCTTTTTCTTTGGATACTGAAGGCGCCAAAGCAGCGATAGCAGAAGATCCACAAATAGCTGTTCCAAAACCAATTAGCCAGCCTGTTGAACTAGGACAGTTAAACTTTTTAGCGAGAAAATAAATGGAGAGAAGAACTAAAAATACAGTAATTAAAATCACTAAAAAACTTCCAACACCTAATTGAGCAATATTTTTATAATCAATGCTAAAAGCAAGGAAAATAATGGATAACTCCAACATTTTACCACTTGTAAAGGAAAGTCCGGATTGAAACTTTTGAGGGATTTCAACCATATTATTTATACCAATTCCAATTAGTAAAGCAACTAATATACTATTAAGAAAACTTGGGGTGTAACCACCTAAAAAAATAGCAGAAATACCTATGAGGGAAGAAACCCAAACACCATGTAAATCCTTTTTATTGAAAATCATATTAATGTTTCAACTCTCCGGACCAATTACTAATTCCTCCATCCAAATTATATACTTTTTTAATCCCCTTTTGCTGTAATAATTCTGCGGCTTTTGAACTTCTACCACCACTTCTACAATATACAACATACCCCTTTGTTTTATCTAATTTTTCAATGTTTGATTCAAAATTGGAATCATTGTAATCATAAAATAAAGTGGTTCCTGGAATGTATCCTTCAGCTACTTCACCCGGTGTTCGAACATCAATAACTACATTATTGGTATCCTTTACTAAGGAGGTAAACTCTTCTTGATTGATCATTTTTGGTTCTGACCCGGTGACAGAAGCATCTGTTTGAGTCGAGCATGAACTTATGGATAAAATCGTTATTAATCCAAGGAATAAGAAAGATACAGTTTTCATTTTAAGCTAAATAGTTGGGTTACGGTTTATTTTGCTGCAAAGATATTGATCCAAAAACACCTGCTAGGTGACTCAAGTTACAAATAAAATAGAAATACATTTTGTTTTTTTTATAAGTTCAGATTGTCTTTAAAGCCCCAATTTAGCAATGAAAACAGGACATAGATTTTATCTATCACTTTATAAATCTTATTGATAATTACTAAATAATAAAGCGGCTAATTTTGAAAAAACTAAAATCAACAAGGTATGAAACACGTATTTTTCTTATTTGTGATGGGACAAGTAATTTGGCTTAATGCTCAACCGTCCTCTGAAACAGGTGGCAAATGTCCTTTTGGCCATGATGCTTCTGCAAAAAAAGGAACACAAAGCACGGAACAATCCAGCACTTCATCTACTCCGCAAGAAACTCAAAAACAAGCTGATAAGCTTCCATCGATGTCCGGACCAAGCAGTGGAACAAACAACAGAGATTGGTGGCCAAATCAACTTAACCTTTCTGTGTTGCGTCAAAATTCATCTTTATCCGATCCGCTAGGAAATAGCTTTGACTACGCGAAAGAATTTCAAAGTTTGGATTATGCAGCGTTGAAAAAAGACATTCGCACCCTGATGACTCAATCTCAAGATTGGTGGCCAGCAGATTTTGGACATTACGGACCTTTCTTTATTCGTATGGCTTGGCATAGCGCAGGAACCTACCGGACAGGAGACGGACGAGGAGGATCAAGAGCCGGACAACAGCGTTTTGCCCCTTTAAATAGTTGGCCAGATAATGGAAATTTAGACAAAGCTAGAAGATTGTTGTGGCCGATTAAACAAAAATATGGTCAAAAAATATCGTGGGCCGATTTGATGATTCTAACTGGAAATGTCGCTTTGGAAGATATGGGATTCAAAACATTTGGTTTTGCCGGAGGTAGAGCAGACGTGTGGGAACCAGAATCAAATGTGTATTGGGGAAAAGAGAAAAAATGGTTGGATGATCAGCGCTACTCAGAAGGTCGACAATTAGAAAATCCTTTAGCTGCGGTTCAAATGGGATTGATCTACGTAAATCCTGAAGGACCTAATGGGAATCCTGATCCGCTGGCAGCAGCGAAAGACATTCGTGAAACGTTTGGCCGTATGGGAATGAACGACGAAGAAACTGTAGCATTAATCGCAGGTGGACATACTTTCGGAAAAGCACATGGCGCAGGACCTGCAACCAACGTAGGCCCAGAACCTGAATCTGCACCTATTGAGGAACAAGGATTTGGGTGGAAAAGCTCGTATGGAACTGGAAAGGGAAAAGATGCTATCACTTCAGGATTGGAAGTGACGTGGACAACCACTCCAACCAAATGGAGCAACGGATTTTTTACGTTGTTATTCAACAATGAATGGGAATTATCTAAAAGTCCTGCCGGAGCGCATCAATGGGTGGCTAAAAATGGTAAGAACATTATTCCGGATGCTTTCGATAAAAATAAAACGCACGTAGCAACTATGCTAACTACTGACTTATCCTTGCGTTTTGATCCGGTGTATGAAAAAATCTCAAGAAGATTTTACGAAAACCCTGATCAGTTTGCAGACGCATTCGCTCGTGCATGGTTTAAATTAACTCATCGCGACATGGGTCCAAGATCTTTGTACCTTGGTCCTGAAGTTCCAAAAGAAGAGTTGGTTTGGCAAGATCCCATTAGTGCGGTAAATCATCCACTAATTGACACAAAAGACATAAACATTTTAAAAAGTCAACTATCCAAATCCGGTTTAAGTATTAGTGAAATGGTTGAAACCGCTTGGGCTTCGGCTTCTACATTCCGAGGTTCAGACAAACGTGGTGGAGCTAATGGTGCACGCATTTTATTGGAACCACAAAAGAACTGGGAAGTAAACAATCCAAAGCAATTGGCAAAAGTGGTAGCGGTTTTAGCGAAAATCCAGAAGGATTTCAATGCAAAAGCAACCAACGGTAAAAAAGTATCCATGGCCGATTTAATCGTGTTGGCAGGATGCACAGGAGTTGAAAATGCTGCGAAAAATGCAGGATTTTCAGTTACTGTACCTTTCACACCAGGACGAATGGATGCAACGCAAGAGCAAACGGATGTTGTTTCTATGGCGGTGTTGGAGCCAATGGCTGACGGATTTAGAAATTATTCAAAAACGCAATACACGGTTCCAACAGAAGAATTGCTAGTCGACAAAGCACAATTATTAACGTTGACAGCACCTGAAATGACTGTATTAGTTGGTGGAATGCGTGTATTGAATACCAATTACGATGATTCAAAGAAAGGAATTTTCACTACACAACCTGATAAATTAACGAATGATTTCTTTGTGAATTTGTTGAAAATGGACGTAAGTTGGACGGCTACCTCAGACACTAAAGAAGTTTTTGAAGCAAAAGACAGAAAAACCAATGAAGTGAAATGGACAGCAACGCGTGCAGACTTAATTTTTGGATCTAACTCAGAATTGAGAGCCTTGGCTGAGGTATATGCAAGCGACGATGCCAAAGAGAAATTCGTGAAAGATTTCGTGGCAGCATGGACCAAAGTGATGAATTTGGATCGTTTTGATTTGAAATAGAAACAGGGTTTTATTTTTCTGAACGGCTGGGTTTTCCTAGCCGTTTTTTTGTTTTGAAAAGAAACATATTTAAATTTTATCTTCATTTGTTACAGAACTCTAGCTTTGTGAAGTATTTTACCCTCGTGGTTCTCCTTTTTATTTCATTTAATAATTTTGGTCAATATGATAAGTACGTACTTCAAACAGGTACTTACGGTTTTTATCTTGATATTTCAACCTATAAGGAATTGACTTTAAACGAGGATTCAACATTTAAATTTGTCGATAGGGGATTTACAGGGATTTCAGACATATATCATGGGAAATGGAAAGTTCGGAAACGAAAACTTATTTTGTATGATTATAAAAAAAAGGTTCGTTCTATTCGATTTGAAGATAATTGGGATTGTTGGAAAATAAAAGGAACAAAAATTATTTCGAGAAGAGGTTTAAAGCTTGAATATCAATGCAAGTTGCAACATTAAATTAATTGTTGTTACTAATGTCATTACTTTTTTGATAAAATCATTATTATAAAAAAAATACCGCTTAGATGATGTGATTCATTATGAATTTGAAAATTTACATTTAATGTAAAAAATAATATTACCTTTGATAAGTAAATACTTACTTACATAAAAAGTGAAAGAAGAAATCACCGAAAGACAAGCCCAAATTATTGAAGCAACCGGAAAATTGCTCATGCAAAAAGGAATCAAAGGGTTGACTACTAAGAATTTGGCTCAAGAAATTGGATTTACAGAAGGTGCTTTGTATCGGCATTTTAAAAGTAAAGAAGACATTATTGCTTTGTTGCTTTCTTACTTTGCTAATAGTATTCAAGAGCGATTATCTAAAATAATGGAAGAGAATGAATCAGCTGAAATTCAATTGCAACAGGTATTCAACAGCCAATTTGTTTATTTGCAACAAAACCCACATTGTGTGATTGCTATACTTTCAGAAGGCCTTTTTAATGAAACGGAGAGGATGAATACTGCCATTTCACATGTATTTGATGTAAAAATGAAATTCCTTAATCAAATTATTGAAAAGGGGAAAAAAGAGCAGAAAATTACATCTCAATTAGAAACAAACGAAGTAATCCATTTATTAGCGGGGAGTTTTCGCCTAATGATACTAAAATGGAGGTTTGCCAACTTCAAATTCGATTTAATCGCAGAAGGAAATAAAATAATGCAATCCAGTATTGACCTATTAACCCATAAATCATGAAAAAAGTACTTGTTTTACTAGTCTCCCTTTTCACCCTCATCGGATGTAGCAATCCCGAGGAAATTAGCCCTATTCGAAAGGATATCGAAGAATTGGTTTTTGCCTCCGGACAATTGGAATGGGATGATTCCTACAACCTAACGGCGCAAACTGATGGTGTGCTTACCGCTGTTTCTTTTGAGATTGGTGACCAAGTAACAGAACATGAAACTATTGCTCAAATCGATAATCAAATCAATGAGTCGAGTGTTTCTACAACAAAAAAACAACTTCAAATCGCCAATGAAGATGTGACAGGAAATAATCCTGCACTGCAACAAGTTGAACAAAATATTCAATTTGCAGAAAGTAAACACCAACAAGATTTAGTGCAACTTGAGCGAGTTAGAAAATTGCTTGAAACTAATAGTATTTCACAAGTAGAATATGACAACGCTTCTTTGGCAGCCAAAAGTTCTTTATCGAATTTAAATGCCTTGAAAAAACAATATAAATTATTACAAAAACAAGCGCGCCAACAACAAATAACGATTGAAGGACAATTGGAAAACAGTCAAGTATTACAAAACTACAACCAAGTTCGGGTGATTAAAAACGGGACGGTTATTCGAAAATTTAAATCAGTTGGTGATTTTGTTCGAAGAGGCGAGGTAATTGCAACCATTGCCAATGAAAATAAAATGGAGGCAGTATTAAATATAGACGAAACTAGCATTGAAAAAGTAAAACTGGGACAAGCCGTTTTCGTCAAATTAAACACGAATAAAAACAAAGTCTTTCGCGGTAAAATAAGTGAGATTCTATCGGCATTTGATCAACAAACTCAATCATTTATCTGCAAAGTGCAATTTACTGAACGCTTACCTCACGCCCTTTTCGGAACACAATTAGAAGCAAATATTAAAATTGGATCGAAAAAAAATGCATTATTAATTCCTCGAAATTATGTTGGATTTGGCAACAAGGTTAATATAAAAGGAAATAAAGTAATGGTTCAACTTAAAACAGGTATTGTTTCCTCTGATTATGTGGAAGTACTTGGTGGAATTAGTGAATCGACAATCTTACTGCCGTTAAAACCTTGATTGAAATGAATATCAATTCGCGCATCGCAAAAAAATACATCATTTCAAATAAAAAATTGACTTTGGTTGCCGTAATGGGCGTTTTGCTCGGTATGTCAATTTACATTTTTATGAATAGCCTTTTGGTTGGGTTTGATAAAACGTCCAATACCTCAATTTTCAAATCAACCTCTCACATTCGCGTCTATAAAGACGACGAAATTAGCAAACCGCTTTGGACCAGTTCAGCTGCACAACCTTTGATTGTCAATCCGAAAGTTGTTCCAAAAAAAAACACAATTTTAAATCCCAATTTAGTTGTCCAGACCATTCAAAAAATGGAAGATGTCGTGGTTGTTACACCTCAAGTCAATACTAGTGTTTTTTATACGAATGGTAAATCACAAATTACCGGAATTGCCAGTGGTTCAAGACCAGATGAAGCAAATAAAATGTTTAATATCCAATCGTTTATGGTGTTGGGTAATTTTGATCAACTCAATTCAAACCCAAACGGAATTGTAATTGGAAGTGGAATAGCTGAAAAAATGAACTTGACAATAGGAGACAATTTGAATCTGACCTCATCGAAAGGAGTGAATCGAACATTTCAAGTAATCGGAGTTTTTAAAACCAATAATTCAATAACGGATAAAAGCAAATCTTACATACACATTTCTGCTGCTCAGCAATTGTTAAAAGAAGGAAGTAGCTATATAACGGACATTAACGTAAATATATCAAATCCTGAAAATGCTAGTCTACAAGCAAAAAAAATAGCTATGCTCACTGGATACAATGCTGAAGGTTGGAAGGAAGCTAATGAAACGCTGATGGCTGCAAATAAAATGCGAAAAATCGTGATAACCTTTGTTTCATTAACTATTTTATTAGTTGCGGGTTTTGGAATTTACAACATTTTAAACATGACCGTTTCGCAAAAAATTAATGATATTGCCATTTTAAAAGCAATTGGATTTAAGGGAAGAGACGTTATTCGAATTTTTGTTACACAGGCCGTTACTATTGGTGTATTAGGCGTAATTGGAGGTATGATAATGGCAACGATGCTAATTACATTTTTGAAAAAAGTATACATTGGGGGAGATATCGGATATTTCCCAATAGATTATGAACCTTCTAAATATTTGCAGGGCATAATAATTGGTTTATTTATAACCTTTTGGGCAGGCTATATTCCGGCAAAAAAAGCAGCAAATGTGGATCCAGTCGATATTTTAAGAAAGTAGGTTATGAATATTTTAGAAGCGAAAAACATCGATAAATTTTTTCATCAACCGACGGAATTTCAAGTATTGAAACAAATTGATTTTGCGGTAAAAAAAGGAGAATTTCTCACCATGATTGGAAAATCGGGGAGCGGAAAATCAACGTTACTTTATATTCTTTCAACGATGGACACCGATTACACGGGTGAATTAATCATTGATAATGAACTAGTAACTGGATATTCAAAAGATGCGTTAGCTGAAGTAAGAAATCAAAAAATTGGATTTGTATTTCAATTTCATTATTTATTACCCGAATTTTCTTGTTTGCACAATGTGATGATTCCAGCCTTAAAACTTGGCTTGCTTCCTGAAAAAGAAATTGAAGAAAAAGCCTACCAAAAGCTCGATTCATTGGGATTGAAGGAGCAAGCTCTCAAACCAGCAAGCAAATTATCAGGAGGCCAACAACAACGCGTTGCAATAGCTCGTGCATTAATCAATGATCCTTTAATCATTATGGGAGATGAACCCACAGGAAATTTGGATAGCAAAAACACTGAAATCGTATTTCATGTTCTTCAAGAATTAGCACATGAGCACGGTCAAACAATCATTGCAGTTACCCATGACGACGATTTTGCCCAAAAAAGTGATCGAATCATCGAGCTGAAAGATGGGATTATCATTCGGCAATAAATTAGCATTAAAATCGGGATAGCATACTATTTCAATACCCACTTGCGCAAAAACACGTAGATCAAACACATTTTTACGTAGCATTTTCTGAGTGAGCCCGCGTATTTTTAGTTTCTATCAAAAAAAAGAGAAACCCAGCCGGCGAATTACCAACAATTTTGTTTCAGAAAACAATAAGAAACAAAAAATGAAAACAACAGCACGCAATTTTATCGCAAGCCTTATAGTTGGAACAGGGCTTTTTTCCGCAAATGCAGAAGTCATTACCTCCGGAATTATTGAAAATTCGCTCAACCAGCAAGTAATTACATACAATGTTCATCACATTTCTTGTGCGAATGCAAATGATGGTAGCATTGACATAGAGGTTACCGATGGCTCAACCTATTTTTTCTCTTGGGAAAATGGCATGAATGTTCAAGATATCAATCATTTAGCACCTGGAATTTATCGGGTAAAAATTGAAACCAATCAGCAAGAAATTATCTATGCTTCATTTGAAATCACTGCCCCTGCACTACTTCAAGGTATGATTACACAAAACAATTTACATACTGTCGTGAATCTTGACTTGTTTGTTCAAGGAGGAACAGCACCTTACAACTACCTTTGGTCAACTACAGAATCTACGGAAGATATTTTAGGGATTTCAACCGAAGGAATTTATGAAGTTGCTATCACGGATGCCAATGGATGTATGTTAAATATTGGAACCTACGTAACTTTTAATGAGGCTGGCTTATTTGAGGCAACGAACACAGTGGAAGTATTTCCTAACCCAAACAATGGAAATGGAACCATTACATGGACAAATGGTGATATAGAAACTATTCAATTGGTAACAGCTACTGGCCAAGTAGTTCAAACTGAAAGCACGAACAATTCAACCAGTTTTCGTTTTGAAGGGTTAACTCCTGGCGTTTATGTTGCCAATTTACTTTCCGAAGACGAAATACAAAGCCTTAAATTCATAGTTCAATGATAAAACCGTAAATCAAGCTGTAATATAGGAAGGCGCTCTATTTGGAGCGCTTTTTTCATGATTTATTTTTTTTACAAAAGTAGACAGATAATAAGGATAATAACCTCCGGATTGATATATATAAGTAATTGAAAACTAAAATCCTGACCTGTTATCAGTATTTTACACTAAGATCAACCTAACTCTAACACGTTTACTTCTGTCTCTTTTTCTTGGGCTTACCATACTTTTCTTGCATGGCTTTTTTATGGTTGTATCGCACGTTCACCTTTTTGTTTTTCGCTTTTTTCTCATGAAAAGATTCACCTCGATTTTCACGTTGAGGTAATTTAATGGTTTTTTCTGGAATGACACTTTTTGGTTTCTCGAATTCCAACAGTTCATTGCTAAATTCAATATCCTCAGGCACTTTCGTGAAATCAAGCTGCTGTTGCATGAGTACTTGTATAGCCAAAAGTGCGGCTTCGTCTTTTTTGGAAACAAAAGTGATCGCTAAACCATTTTTATCGGCTCTACCCGTTCGACCGATGCGGTGAATATAGTTTTCCGGACTTTCGGGAATATCAAAATTGATTACATGTGAAACGTCCGTAACATCAATTCCACGTGCTATTAAATCCGTAGCAATCAATACACGAATAATACCTTTTTGAAAATTCTGCACGGTATCGAAACGGGAATTCTGCGTCTTGTTTGAGTGAATGATTCCCAACGTATCCGTAAAACTCTCTTCCATTTCTTCAAACAATAAATCAGCCAAAGCACGTGAAGAGACAAAAACCAAAATTTTTGAATTGGCATCGGTTTGTTGAATGAGATGACGCAATAAAGCAACTTTAGAAAGAAAATTCGGAACACGGTAACCCGTTTGATCAATTTTATCCAAAGGCAATCCTGCACGTGCTGCTTCTACTCGGACAGGCGAAATCAAATATTCTTCAAGAAACAAAGATACTTCCTCCGAAAGGGTTGCCGAAAAAACCATATGTTGGCGTTTGGCAGGTAAAAAATCAAAAATCTTCAATAATTGTGGCCTGAATCCTAAACTTAACGTTTCATCCACCTCATCAATCACTACTTTTTTAATTTGTTTCAATTGCAATGAACCATTGGCAGCTAAATCTTGAATGCGCCCTGGGGTTCCGACCAAGATATCCAAACCTTGCAACACCATTGAGGCCTGAGTATTCATATTAGCTCCTCCATATACACCACCCACAGCTACATTCATATAGGTCGTTAACCGCTCCACTTCACTAACCACCTGAACAACCAATTCCCTAGTAGGAACAATGATCAAAATCTGAGGATGGGGTTCTTTCGAAAATTCCCACATACACAAACACGGCAGCAAATAGGCTAATGTCTTCCCCGTTCCAGTTTGCGCGATCCCAATTGTGTCCTTTCCGGACATCATCACATTGAAACTTGTGTACTGAATGGTGGTTGGTGTTTGATAACCTAAATCATCCAAGGCATTCCAAAGTGGTTTCTTCAAATTTAAATCACGGAAGGTCATAGCAATATTTTTGCACAAAGCTAAGGAGAGATTATTGATTGTGATGCATTTATTTTGAATGTAAAACTTATTGTGGTTAAAATGGTTGTTAAGATGAACCCGTGAATTTGTAAATCATCATTTTTTACGCTATTCCAATTTACTTTTCAATGGGAAAGCAATTTTTTAAATTTACGCAAATTCATAAAGATTAATGTAGTTTTATCTTTACTATTTTTTCATCAACATTAAGTCTCATGATTGGAGGAATAGATAAAAACAAACGAAACTTTTTTGTTTACATATTGTTCTATTAAAAATATCTTTACATGCTTAAGTCCGGTTATATATTTACACCATTTGAAGCGCCTGAACAATCGCCTTTTGACAGATTATTTGATATTTTCAGTGAGTTAATCACACACACATCTGGAGATGTCGATGAAGCACTTGATTGGCTCAACATTCTTGATAAGGAGTATTCATTAACGTCCGATGAATACACAATGGATGACTTTATTGAAGATTTGAAAAAGAAAGGGTATCTGCGGGAAGAGATAAAACCGGATGGAAATGGTCAATTAGCTATTACAGCCAAAACAGAGCGTGTATTGCGAAAAAATGCGCTCGATCAAATTTTTGGAAAAATAAGAAAAAGTGGAACGGGAAATCATAAGTCTAAAAAAAGTGGTCAAGGAGATGAATTGACTGGTGAATTTCGTGATTTTCAATTTGGCGATTCCATTGAAAATATATCCATTACTGAAAGTTTAAAAAATGCTCAAATCAATAATGGCATTGGAGATTTTCACCTAACGGAACAAGATTTAGTTGTGGAAGATACGCACCACAAATCGCAAATGAGCACCGTCTTAATGATTGACATTAGCCATAGCATGATTTTATACGGTGAAGACCGCATCACACCAGCGAAAAAAGTAGCAATGGCGCTTGCAGAGTTAATTACCACATCTTATCCAAAAGACACTTTGGATGTGATTGTTTTTGGAAACGATTCCTGGCCAATTAAAATAAAGGACCTCCCCTATTTACAGGTTGGTCCCTACCATACAAATACTGTTGCTGGGTTGGAATTAGCGATGGACATTCTACGGCGCAAGCGAAATACCAACAAACAAATTTTTATGATTACGGATGGTAAACCAAGTTGCCTTCGCTTGCCAGATGGACAATATTACAAAAATAGTAATGGGCTGGATGAAATGATTGTGGAAAAGTGTTATAATATGGCGGCACAAGCTCGTAAAATGCATATTCCAATAACCACTTTTATGATTGCGCAAGATCCTTATTTGCAATCGTTTGTGGAGCAATTTACTCAATCAAATAAAGGAAAGGCATTCTACACAGGATTAAAAGGATTAGGAGAAATGATTTTTCACGATTACGAAACAAATAGAAAAAAACGAATTAACTGATAAAATGAATACAACAATCAACACCTTTGGTGCTTTGAAAGCATCTGGATATATTTCCAAAAGTATCAAAACAGAACTTCGAGACAATTTAATTAAGTCACTAAAGGCAGGAACACCTACTTTTTCTGGCATGCATGGATACGAACATACGGTGATTCCACAAATAGAACGAGCGATACTTTCCAAGCACAACATTAATTTATTGGGATTGCGCGGTCAGGGAAAAACCCGGATTGCACGTTTAATGGTGAATTTGTTGGATGAGTTCATCCCCGTTGTAGCAGGAAGTGAAATGAATGACGATCCTTTTAATCCGATAAGTCGCTATGCACGAGATCTACTAGCAGAAAAGGGAGATGAAACTCCAATTGTTTGGTTGCATCGTTCAGATCGATTTTTTGAAAAACTGGCAACACCAGACGTAACCATTGCTGATTTAATAGGAGACATTGATCCAATTAAGGCCGCCAATTTGAAATTAAACTATTCCGATGAAAGGGTTATCCATTTTGGAATGATTCCACGCGCCAATCGTTGCATTTTTGTTATCAATGAATTACCTGATTTACAGGCGCGCATTCAAGTTGCTTTGTTCAATATTTTGGAAGAGGGCGACATTCAAATTCGTGGTTTCAAGTTACGTCTTCCGTTAGATCTACAATTTGTATTTACGGCCAATCCGGAAGATTACACGAATCGAGGAAGCATTGTTACCCCATTAAAAGATCGTATAGGCTCTCAAATTCTAACGCATTATTCAGCAGATATTCAAACGGCAAAAACGATAACAAGTCAAGAAACCGAAAAGTTAGAAAATCGTCATTGCACCGTACATGTTCCTGAGCTCGCAAAAGACATCTTAGAACAAGTAGCTTTTGAGGCCCGAGAAAGCGAATATATCGACCACAAAAGCGGTGTCAGTGCACGTATGAGTATAACCGCTTTTGAAAATTTGATTAGCACTGCTGAACGCAGAGCGATTTTAAATAATGAACAGGAAACCACGGTGCGATTTAGCGATTTGATCGGAATGATCCCATCCATAACTGGAAAAGTTGAATTGGTGTACGAAGGTGAACAAGAAGGTACTTCTTTTGTGGCAAATCATTTAATTGGAGAAGCAACCAAAACGCTCTTTTTAAAATACTTTCCAAAAATTGAAAAACTAAAAAAACAAGATCAAGAAACACCGTATGATGCAGTATTAAATTGGTTCTTTGAGGCCGATGCACTGGAATTATCTGACGAAGCGAATGAAGAAACCTATTCAACCACTTTGCATGCGATTGAACCCTTAAAGCAATTGATTTTGAAATACCAACCGCATGTTGCACCAAAAGATACTCCTTTTTTAATGGAATTTGTGATATGGGCATTGGTTGAACTGAAACAACTATCCAAACGCAGAACGGCTGATGGAATATCATTTAACGATCTTTATGACAATTTGATCAAAGGGCTTTAGTTTTGTTTTTTTTTTGATTAGTAGGAGCTATTTACCCGATAAATGGCTCCTTTTTTTATTCAAGAACATTGTATCTTATAAAAAACGGTGAATTTTATATGTTGGCTCATTGCCTATCTTCCACGTAAAACCCAATCCATTGGGACTTATTTCTAATGGATTCAAGAATTTATTTACTTGGCATTTATGAATCGCATAGGCCGTTAAATCAAAGATGAATAAAAACCCTCCCTGCAAAATAAGTGCATTTCCAAATCCATTGAATCGATCCCTTTCGGAAAGATTTGATTGAGCCGAATTTCGAAGCAAAAAACCACTTGAAATGTAAACTACATCCAATCCTGTATTTAGTAGAAAAATATTTTGTGTTTTGCGTTGAATTTTCTTTGTCTCGTTGAAGGAAAGTGTCCGATTGTCATTTTTTGCTTTATAATAACCAGGAATGGCAAGACCCAAATTTACAGTATTCCATAGTACATTCATTTGATTAAAATAATAGGCTTCACTTTTTGGAACAGTTGCCCAACCAATGCCACTAACAATAAAATTGGAAGTAGCCCAAGAACCCAAACCAATCATCAAACGCTTATCAATTTGAGTACGCTCTTTATTGAATTGCATGAGGGATTGTGCTTTTGACCCAAAAACGAATAGGAAACTAACCCATAACAATTTATTTTTCATACGTTTAATATAGGATTATGATTACGGAACAAGCAATTATACTGTTTAGTTCAACAAACCGCATACTCACAAGATCAAATTTCGCACACTTTCTCTATAAGTCTTGCCTATGGGAATGATATATCCTTGAATATCTATTGTTTCAACTCCCTTTCCTGAAATTTTATCAAGTCGTACAACATATGAACGATGAACTTGCAGGTATTCTAATTTATCCGGAACGAGTGTATTGACATCTCCAATTTTATATCGAAACATATATTTCTTTTCAGCTGTAATGATCATCAAATAATTGCCTTCAGACTTAAAAAATAAAACTTCATCTGAACTAATTCTTATTTCCTTTCCTTGCGACCATATAATAAACGAATTTGTTTGTGGTTTTATTTTTCTTATTATAAGTCTTAATAATTCTCTCACGAAGTCTCTGTTATAAATCAGAATTCGCACCTTAAAAAACCAATAGATTAAAAGGATAATTGTTGAAATTGACAATAGTATAAACCACCAAGTGGCATAGAATGGAGGATGTACCACAAAATCTATGGCTAATTCATTGTATTTCCATTCACCGTTTTCTGCCCGCGCTTGAATAATAAGTTTATAGTTACCAGGTTCTAAATAGTTAAATAAAATTTCATGTCGTTTAATATAAACCCAATTCGAATCTTGACCAACTAATTTATACCGGATATCAACATTTTCCAAACCACCAAAATAGGATAAATGAAAGTTGAACTTGATATTTCTGACATCGTAAGAAATGTTTTTCAAAGCTGATTTCGGTATTTCAATTCCGTTGAGTTTAAAATTTTCCCAAAATAAGTTTAAATTCAAATTTCGATTTGAAAATGCAACCTCTGAAGCCTTCATTTTTATCAAACCTGTTGTAGTTCCAACCCATAAAATATTTCCTACTTTAATTATATCGGTTATTTCATCATTTGGCAGACCATTTTCTTCGGTAAGAGTAAGAACTTGATACTTTCCATTTTTGAATGTTAGCTTATTTAATCCATTGTTGGTTGCCACCCAAACACAGCATTTTGATTCTGCAAATAATTCGTTAACGATGTTATTGGTCAAACCATCATGTTTTGTGACTTTTTCAATTTTTCCAGTTGCTTCATTGTAACGTATAACGCCATTACCTGAAGTTCCGATAAAATGATAACCATCAATTAGTTTGATATCGGTAATACGATAGTGAAAATCAGGATGCGTTAATTTAATTTCCTTATTTCTTAGTGTGTCAAGGAAATACAACCCATTATTCGTTCCAAAATAAAAACCATTCCTCGCAAATTCTGAACAATTCAACTTCTGCGAAATATCGAATCTTGAAAAAGTGCCATTTGTGTTTTGTAAAAAAAGAGCAATTCTAGTGCCGACTAAAGCAGTTCTATTTGTGTTTTCTGTTACATCCAATACTCCAGCATTAAAACTAGTAATGGAGTGAACAAAGGTTTGCGTTTTGACGTCATAAATTACCTTAATGCTATTAGGTCTTGTGAATTCTTTTTGGATTAATTTGTTGTTGTTTAGTGAAAAATAAATCCCATTGTTTTCAACGATAGCTATTTCACCATTAATTCCTTGAGAAAGTTGATAAACATAAAATTCACGGTCGGAGTTTATTTTCTCTATTTTATCATTCATCGCATAATATACACCATTGAAAAGAGTGGAAATCCAAATTCCCCCATGTTTGTCCCGAAAAAGGTCGGTCACATAATTTGAAAATAAGTAATGTGCCTTTTCACGCATGTTCATATCGTAAATGCGAATCCCATCACCTTTAAATCCGACCCAAATATGCTTTGTATCGTATGAACCGACACCTATTATTTGTTGACCTAAATCATACTCTTTAGTGGCTTGATTGTCTTTTTTTAGATATAGAGCTGTATTAGTAGTATAAACAAAACAGCCATTGAATCTAGCAGATTTTTGGTAACCAGCATTTTTATTTGGTGCACTTATTGTGTTTAAATGTTTGTATTTATTATTGATAACATCATTCAAATCTTGAAGGTAAAAGTGAAAAAAATCTTTACCCAGCTTCATTTCCAAACATTTCGCGTCAGGCTTACCTAGAACACCCATTCGAATTTTGTTGATGACTCTGCCATACTGATCAATTTCTAGAAAACCATTGGCATCTTCAAAACCAACGTAAATATGCCCATTATCAGCAATGATCAATTCATCACTTTGGAAATTGTTGGAGTATTTCTGAAGCGTATCGCTAAATTTTGGTTTTTTGAATTGCTCGGTTCCATCTTGAAAATAAAACCAACTATTGTTGATGGTTGAACACCAAACTGTTCCATTTTTTTGAGGGAAAAAATCAAATATTGTATTGGAAGGCAAGCCAGTTGAAACATCAAAAACCTTGAAATTAAACCCATCGTATTTTACGATTCCTCTATCGGTAGCAAACCACATATCCCCATTCTTATCTTGGAACATGTCATAGACTTGACTACTTGGCAAGCCATTTCTAGAGTTGTAGTTGGTAAAACACAAGTCTTGTCCGAAAGAACTTACAGTAATAAAAAAAAGAAAAAATAAGGTAAACCGCTTAATCAATTAAAAAATAGTTTGGTGAACAATGATAAGAAATTTAAATATCAAATGGTACAATATTAAATTACTGAATCAATAACCAATAATATGATATTGGCATTAATAGTTTTTACCAAATTATTCAAAAAAGGTTGATCAACCATTGATCAACCTTTATTAATTTGGAAAAGTATTTATTTATTGTTTTATAGCTTACTACAATTAAAGAAAATACGATCGTTTTCATCAATTTCTATACGACCGTCCATAGTGCCGTAGTAAAAATTGGCAAATTCAAAATAACCAGTATTGTAAACTCCGCCTTCTCTTTTTTGAAAGAAATCTCCTGGCATTAAAAAACAATTTCCTTTTGAATCCTTACAAACCGCAATAACTTCATTAAGGGTTCTGTTTTTTATTACGTCCGTATTTTTGTAGGTATAAACATCCCATTGCTTCGCCTGGATTACAACACTAAGAACAGTTATGTCTTTATAACCTTCATCCGTCATTTCTTCAATTTGTTTTTTTACCGTAGCGGAAACTTGAGGATCGGTCATTCCAGTTTTAGGTAAATTCACAATGTTTGCTTTTGCTTTTCTAACAACTGCCAATGCTTGGTTGTAATTTTCAGATGCACTAATTGTTACATCAAATTTAATTTCTACATCTTTAGAAACCCTTAACCAATAGAAAGAATTTGTCTCTTTTTGTTCATTTAATTTTTCCATGGCTTCTACTAAACGAGATAATTTAATATCGTCCCCACTTCCGGCTGACGGAATCAAAGTATATTGAACAACGCTTACTGAATCCTTTCCATTTTTCTCAATTATTGGAAAAAATGTTACAGTGCTGGCTAAACCATCTTTAGAGTTAAAAATTTGTCCCTCTCTTGCTTTTGTTGCTTCACGTTTTTCTGATAAATAATAGGTCACATAGATAGTTTCACCACCTTTAAAACTTTTCTTAAAATCTTTCTCACTTTCTGTACCTAAAGTAATTTGATGGTCAGAAAGAAATACTTTATTCATATTTGCCTTATGAAAAGGGCTAGTCACAATTTTGTCAAATGCCTTGCCTGCGGTTTCATATACTGCTTTCACTTTTGCTTGAGCAGCTTTCAATTCAGTATTGTTTGGTTCAATCAACAAACAAGCTTCTAAATTATTCAACGTTTTATTTAAGGTTGTATATTGGTTTAATCGCTTTTCACCACTTGCATTTGCTGGTAAATCTTTGTAATCATCTAGCTTGTTTATGTTTACAACTAGATTATTAATCCATGTTTTATAATATGGATTATCGCCTCTTTTGAAGAAATATAGCTTTTCTTGGTAATATGTCGCATGACTTTCTTTCATCTTATTCAAATATTCTTTCGCCATAACGACAGAGTCGCAAATCACCATAATCTGTTGCCAATTGTACGTATATTTTCCCTCACCTTTATAATATGACAAAAGTTCTCCATTACTAACGGCCTCATAGAAATTCTCTTCCATTTTATGAATTACTAAGTCATTCCGATCGAGTAACTTTTTATTCATAGCAATGTTAATTTTATCAGTTTTAAATTTCTCGTATAAAGGTTTACCTAAACTTAGACATTCGTCAATGTCTTTTGTTTTCCATTTTGGATCCAAACGAGTTATTTCTGCTTTCAGAAAAGTTAAGGTATCGAAGTCTGTTATAAAAGCTTTTTTTTGAGTATCAAAAGATAGTCGGTTACTGGAATTACTTGCGTCATAAGTCAAATTCTTTGCTAATTTTTCAGCTCTTGGAATGATGTCTCTAGCTGGGCTCTTTTTCAGCTTAGCATCTTTTATCATGTCTGCATAAGTATATTGAGCATTTACTTTATTCGACAAAGATGTTGAATAGATCATCCCTAATATTATTAAACCTAAATATGAGATTTTTTTAATTTTTGTTCTTTTAAAATAAGCAATTTCCATAAGTTTCATGATTTGTAAAAATTTTATTGATTAACATCAAAATTAGTCTTACTTCTTCACGTAAATCATATAGAATAAAGTTTTTGTGATAAAAGTAAGTGAATTAGTGACTAAAGAAAATTTGAGATAATCTCTATGTTCAAATAACAAAACTTAAAATCCAGATGAATTTAAATTTCAAGAAATAGCATTTTTAAAAATAAATGTATCATAAAAATAACCTTACATCACTATATTGTATTCTTTTGTCAAATTTCAATGCAAAAATCTAAATTTCGTTTAATTTCAAATTAATTTAGCATTGTTTACCATATAAATAATTTTTAAAATGAAAAATTACATCTATCAAATCGATGGAAGAGGAACGGCAAAAGGAGGATTAATAAGTCTATCCATTTTTACTTTGATTTTTATTGGAATCTTTATTTTCTTCTACATAAATTATGATGATTACAGTACACAAGTTTATTCTATAAAATACCAACGAAATGTGGACAAGGGATGGGGGCCTTCCATCGTTGGTTGGGGAACATTTGGTATTCCAATGGCCCTTGTTTGTATTTTTCTGCTTTCAATGACACGTGATTTCAAAAAAGTATCTTGTGGTATTGATGAAAATGAAATTTTCTTAAACGCAAACATGATTAAAGCAACGGCTATTCCATTTTCTAATATTAAAGAAGTAAATGAAAACGAACACTTTGTTCAAATTCGATTAAAAGACTATTCACACATGGTTAAATGTCAATTTTTTCTATTTCGCGGTATCATCAAAAGTAAATATGTCAAAAAAGAAGGTTTTATCGAACTGGCAAAATCTGAATTTGATGACCAAAAAGGAAACGAAGTTGCAGGATTTCTGAAAGCTAAAATAAATCAAGTATAATTTCATTTATTGGAAAAATTGATTACAAAGAATTATGAACTCATTTGATATTGAACATTGGCCAAACTACTTTGGTAAACATGCAATGAAACGATTAGCAGTTGGTTATGTAAAAGGAGTATTGCTTCTAGGCGGAATTACCCTTTTTCTAATTACATTGTATTTTTTCACCCATTTCTTTTTATTGTATTGGATTTCTGCAGGTTTTATGTTTGGATTAGCAATTACACCGTTTTTGCCAATAATTTCTTATCTACAACGAAACAAGAAGGTGCCATCATATGGAATAAACAAAGAGGGGTTTTTATTAAACGAAAGAGGATGGAATGCCTGCTTTTTTAAATGGGAAGAAATCAAAGAAATCAAGGAGTTTGATCATCCCACATTTGGCAAAGAACTTCATTTTGAATTCATTTCTTACACCAAAGCGTTAAATAAACCTGGCCAAGATAAGTTTACACAATCACTTTCTCGTGAATACAGCATTGAAAAACAGCCTAAAAAAATTAGCAATCAATTGGTTAAAGGTGATGTAACAAATTTTATAGAAGCTTTTAAGAGCCATTTTACAAATTTCCAAAAAACGCAAACAAATACAATTACTGAGGCCGACTAGCCCCACCTCTTATTGCTGTGTAATAAATTCAAGAATCACCAAACAAATTAAGAAATAGAAATTATTCCCTTGACTCAGTTTATCAAATTACATTTAAAGATGCATAAAATACAAAACCTCGACTTGTATAAGTCGAGGTTTCAATATTGACCCCGGCAGGATTCTAACCTGCAACCGCTGGAGCCGAAATCCAGTGCGTCTGCCACGGCAGATTACGCCACAAAAAATTGATAATAAAAAAACCAGCTCATTAAAGCTGGTTTTTAATGGTGAC
>JACCDY010177565.1_pt1 | contig 99678 bp, 95 predicted proteins | sample 7446391 | NCBI WGS metagenome assembly JACCDY01 (sample SAMN15323451, study PRJNA562643) | freshwater metagenome | isolation source: river surface water | place: USA:Blue River Watershed | collected 2017-08-18 | reverse complement strand
TTTTGACAGTATCAACCACTTTTTTAACCCATTTAGGTCTATCATCGTAAAAATGTGCCTTTTTGAATCCTGTCTCTTTTAGCAGTTTGACTATTGTTTCTGCTTTCCATTCTGCGATTCTCTCAAACCTTGGATATGGATAACAAAATAGACCATAATTCGGTTGTTCTAATCCAAAACCTGATAGTACTTCTTTAATTTGACTTTCTAATTCAATGGTTCTACCGGTGACAATAGCTTTATTTTTAACTTCTTTATAAAGATTGGATAGTTCTTTTAGACCGGTTGGTATAGATAATTCTGATGTATAAAACTTATTTGGGCTTATTAGATAAACACGTTTGCCTTTTCTTACCCAATTTCCTTTTATGTTTATCAACTCTTCTGGATCATTTACATATATTCTTCCGTGTTCGACTCTTAAATCTTCTTTGGTTTTGCTTATCCATCTCAAAGAATCTTCTACTAAACTTTCGATTGTCACTGATTCACCGAGATATTGTATTGCTAATTCTTCAAAGTCCGGTGTTTCGACAAGCGTGTCGTCTAGATCGAAAATATATAATGTTTCATCATCAGTTTGATTAAAGTCTTCGAATAATTTTATCCATTTCATGTCTTTATATATTAAATAAACTAAGTATGAAAACATTAATATAATTAGTATGTCATTAAGAAGCGATATCAATAAATACACAGCTAGAAAAGAGCAATCAGACGCTCTAGACTTTATTAAAAAAACCCATAGTGAGAATCCTAAGGTAAAATTTTACTTATTGGATTTACCGGTTGGAGTTGGTAAATCACATTTAGCAATGATGATTGCTGATTGGTACTCTAAATCTAAACCTGGTCCAAATACAAATCCTAAAATTGATATTATTACTGCTGGAAAAATTCTTCAAGACCAGTACGATGTTAGTTATGAATCAATTAACAATTTAAAAGGTAAAGAAAACTATAATTGTACTCAATACGATTGTTCTTGTGCTAATGGTAAAGAATTCAATCGGTTAAATAAAACCAGTTGTGAGCTATGTCCTTATGATGATGCTAGAAATGGTTACATTTCGGGTAGAGTTAGTTTAACAAATTTTCATCTTTATTTGACTTATGCACTTTACAATCAGGGTATTATGGAACAACGTGATTCTGACTTACTAATAGTAGATGAATGTCACGAACTTGATTCAGTAATGAGCGATTTTATTTCGATTAAGATTACTGAGAATGTAGTTAAAAAGTTAAAGTTTACAAATGAAGCTAAAATATTAAAGAATTTGAAAAAAGTATCTACAATTTCTGAGTATGTTAGTTTTTTAGAGTACATGAAAGTTGAATTAGCGGTAACTATTGGAGAATTAGATAATTCTATGCAAGGTGGGAGAAGTGCTAAGTCGGATAAAAGGGATTTAAAAATTTCTAAATTGATTGGTGGTAAGAATCAAGATGTAAAATTGATGCAAATAATCAACGATTTGAAACAATATCAAATGAAGATTGATTTATTTTTGGGAGAGTATAATTCAAATCCTGATAACTGGGTTTTAGAAACATCTTGGAATGAAAAAAATAATCAAAAAGAACTATCATTAGAACCTATTTGGGCTTATGACTATTTAGACAAGTATGTTTGGTCGAGGTATGACACAGTAGTTTTAATGTCTGGTACTATATTAGATAAACATCTTTTCTCTGAATTAAATGGTTTGAGTTCAGAAGATACTGTTTATCATTCAGTTGAATCCCCATTTCCTTTGGAAAATAGATTGATTTACTATATGCCTTTAGGTAAAATGTCTTATCAGAAAAAGGAAGAAACATTTAAGAAATACGTTCCTTTTATTTATAAGTTATTGAAGAAGTATGAAGGTAAAAAAGGAATTATACATACAAATTCATTTGAGTTAAGTAATTGGATTCAAAGAGAAATCGATGATAGTCGATTAGTTTTTCATGATTCTTCTAATAAAGAAGAACTATTGAAGCTACACATGGAATCAAAAGACCCAACAGTTTTTGTTTCTCCCTCTGTTGGTACAGGTGTTAGTTTCGATCACGATAAGTCAAGATTTCAAATAATTGCTAAAATTCCTTACCCGAGTTTAGCGTCACAAAAAAATAAATTAAGGCAGAAAAATAATCCTGATTGGTATTCGTATAGAACGGTTGCTGGGATTATACAGATGTATGGTAGATCGATTAGAAGTAAAACCGACTTTGCTGACACTATAATATTAGATGGTTCTTTTGGTGATATTTTGAAGTACAGTAGTAAGTATATTCCACAATGGTTCTCAGACGCTATTAAAAGAATTGATGTTAAAATAGGACAATAAAAAAACCACCTTTAAAGGTGGTTTTTATTTTTAAGAATAATATTCGTGTTCATCCAACTCACCTCTATCTATGAAGCTTTGTGTTTTTGTTCTCAAATTTAATTCTTCGATACCGTCGTGTCCGTAAAATTTTAAAAAATCAAATTTTTTACTTCTTTTTTGCCATAGCTTTTTGGATTGCTTTACCTCTTGCTAATTCCCACTCACCTAATTTACCATCTTTATCTAAGTCTGCTTTTTTGGGTTCTTTCAATCCAGATTTTTTGTAACTTACTTTTCTTGTTTTTTTAGCTTCATTCATTTCCATTTTACATTTGTCATAACAAACGCAAAGTTCTTTGTAGGACATAGCATCGCATTCCATTTCATTGTAACCGCAACCACAAACATATGCTTTCATATTCTCTACTGATGGATAGTTAGTAGTCATTTCCATTGGTTTATCGAAATTCTCGAATTTTTTTAAGTGTTTCATAGATTTATTTTTTATTTTAATTATATATTAAATATTTTTATAAAATTATCGATTTCTTAGTTTAAAAGTAAATTTTTTTTTTTAATATATATAAATTATGAATAAGGTATTGAAATTTACAGATTATAAAGATTCTATTAATCTATTAGAACATTTTGTTCAATATTTGCTTGAGGAAAAAGTACAGGAATCGAAAGATGATTCGACTATAACAAAAATTTTGAATCAGTTACAAAAGGATTTGAATTTCAATTATGGTTTGATTTTTACATTTGGTGCGGGAATAAATTCTATGTATCCAATAGTTCTACACTTACTCAAAAACTCAAATCTGAATGTCGAACTAACAACAGAGAATGTTGTGTTATTAGCTATTACATCGATCGCAATAGCTTATTTAGAAGAGAAAAAGAACAAAACAGGCGACATTACAATTGATTGTAGTGATTGTTCAGCCACTGGTGTAATAAATATTTCTGGACAAGAACAACAATGTAGTAAGTGTGTAGGAACAGGTAAACAAACATCTTTAGTAACTAAGAAAGACACTGACACACTTTTAGCTGAGCTAAAATTAAGAGGAATTGGTAACGGTATAGTAAAGAAAGTTGTCAAATGTTTATTGTCTATAGGTGATTTTTTAAAAATGATATTCAAACATGCTTCACTTATAATTAATAATTTTGTTGACTTATTTGCTTATACTTCATTACTAATACCTACTATGAATGCAATTTCTGGAATTATTAATATTCACAATTTTAATTTAGAAAATTTACCGATGGAATTAGCAAAAAATCTTTTAGTCTTTGGTGTTGGTGTAGGTACAATTTTAGCCAAAAGAGGATTTGAATGGCTGTCTAAAAAGATTCGAGACTTTTTAAAATCTAAGAATCTGATTTCTAATAGAGAAGACACAAAATTAATTGATATTGAGAGTAAAATAGCTAATAAGGAAGAAATTATTAATGAACAGTAAATGAATATTGAAAATAATATAAACAATTAAAACCTAAATCGAAATTTAGGTTTTATTTTTTAGAATAGTTATATATTAAACTTAATAGCTTTAGTATCCTATAATCTTAAATTTAAATCAAAAATTTAATGACAGTTTCGTTAGAAAAGATATTTTTTTCATTTATACTTAAAAACAAAAGATATTTCGATGTTGTGGAAACACATTATTACAAAAACATGGAAATACAATTTGTTTATAACGTTATAAGAAAATATATTTTAACAAATAAAGAAGCTGAAGTACCACACCCTAAACAAATTTTAGAGATGGTTCAATTAGAAGATCGTGATGGTTTAATTACTAGAGAAATTCTAAAAGCAATGTTGACTGTTAATTTGGATGAATATGATGAATCTAATTTTATCGTACCTAAATTCAATGCTTGGATTTTAGCCAATCGATTGAAAAGTGGAACAGTTGATATTATAGATGAAACTAGAAATTTAGAGACTAAATCTGATTTTGATTCTGTTTTAGATTCGGCTAATAAGATTAAATCTATTGTAGAACAGATGTCGAATGTAAATTTCGCAGATGATGATGACTTAGGTTCTGACTTCGATGAACCAGAAAATCACGTTCAAGATTCTTCTAGATTTAAGATTCGTTCGGGATTTGATACAATCGATCATATGTTAGGTGGTGGATGGGATATTTCTACCTTAAACGTGATTATGGCAGAAACTAATAATGGTAAATCGCTCTGGATGCAGAATTTTGCAGTAAAATCTGCTGATATGGGATATAATGTTCTTTACATAACTTTAGAAATGAGTGAAAGAAAAGTGATGAAACGTTTAGGTGCTATGAGACTTAAAATTCCAATCAATGACTATGATAAAATAAGTAAAGATACCGAACTTATTAATAAAAGAATTCAGAATTTGAAGAATACAAACAATTCAGATTTATTCGAAAAAAAGGTTGGTAAAATAATTTCAAAATTCTGGGCAGCGGGCACCGCTAACATAAATGACTTTGATAACTATCTACAAAAGTTGAAAGAAAAAAGAGGAGTCAAAATAGATTTATTGATTGTAGATTACATCACTCTAATAGCACCAATAAAAGGTATTGCTGGTGATAACTTGTATACAAAGGGTAAGTCTTTAGCAGAGGGATTAAGGGCAATTGGTGCAAAATTTAAAATACCAGTAATTACAGGAGTACAAGTTGCTAAAGATGCTTGGAATTCAACTGATATTACTTTAGAACAAGTTCCAGAATCAAAGGCAATCGCAGAGACAGCAGACACTTTCTTCGCAATCATAAGAACCGAAGAGATGAAAAGACAAAATTTGTATAGATTTAAGCTTTTGAAACAGAGAGATGGTGATTTTTTGAAATCACAGATAAAACTAAATTTAAATCCAACTTACTTAACTTTAGAAAACGATATATTTCTAGATTCAATTTAAAAAATAAAAAATTTTATGAGCAACATTAAAGATAATGATGATGAACTCCGTGATGAAATAACGGAGAAAAATGATGATAATTTAGATTCTACTGATGAATGTAATAGTGAAGTCTTATTAGATGACGATGAAGTTTTTCATGATGATGTAATTGAAATAGATGAGGAAGAATTAAATTCAGAAATACTCGACAATTCGACTGATGATGAAGTTGTTCTCTCTAAACATACTTTACAGGGTAAACATACTCTAAAATACGATTCTATTTTTAAAGGTAAGAAAGAAGACCCTTTAAGTGAAGATGAAATCGATTATATTGGAAGTAGTAACGAAACTTTTGAAGTAGATAAATCCTCTCATTATTGGTATGAATCTATTGATAATGAAAATTATATTAAAGAAAAAAGAATTAAAGAAAAGGTATATGAAGTACTCAGTGCTCATACAGATATAAATTTTTTGAACAACAGAAGAAAACCTTCTAAATCCGATTTTAATCACTATTATTATCTACTAAAAACTCATTTGAATTCGGAGAGCTTCACAAATGTTGAATTATTCAATGAATTAGCTGTTTATTTTTCAGATAATTTATTTAATATGTTCAAACTTTTGGATAATAAGTGGAGAAACATGATTATTTTTGAGTTACAAGAGCATGTTGGAAAACAAAATTATTCAAATGAAATTAGAAATCGAAATATTTATGAGGGTACAGAAATCGAGTTTTTAGAAAATGACCCAAATGGTTTAAAAAAAGGACCTGTTCATATTACTGGAGTTGTCATGGAGACTGACTATGAAAACTCTATCTTTACAGTTAATTCATATGAAAGAATTTATCAGGTTGAAATAGAACAGATTACGAAAATATTGAATAATACAAAATTCAAATATAATCTTAACAAATTAAATAACATAGATTTCTTATAATACAAAATAAAATTCTGATAATATATAAAAATTAGTATAAAAATTTTTTTTTATTCTGTTTAATCTTTACATAAGAAATTTCTAAAAAAACAAAGATTTAAAAAAGAATATAAGAATTATTTAGATATATAACTTCACAAATAAAATAAACCAACTATGATAGAAGAAAAAATTTTAACAGAAAATCCAAATAGATTTGTTATATTTCCAATTGAATACAACGATATCTGGGAATATTATAAACAACACCAAGCTGCTTTTTGGACAGCCGAAGAAGTAGACTTAACCGGTGATATCAGAGATTGGGAAAATCTATCTGATAATGAAAAATATTTCATAAAAAACATTCTTTCATTTTTTGCTGCTTCAGATGGGATAGTTAATGAAAATTTGGCAGATAATTTTTATAGAGAAGTTCAATATCCAGAGGCGAAATTTTTCTATGGTTTTCAAATCATGATGGAAAATATTCACTCACTTATGTATTCGCTTTTAATCGATACTTATATTTCCAATCCAAAAGAAAAAGATGATTGTTTCAATGCTATTGAAAGATTACCAGCAGTATCAAAAAAGGCTAATTGGGCTTTGAACTGGATTAAGAATGCTTCATTTCAAGAAAGATTAATTGCTTTTGCTGCTGTTGAGGGAATATTCTTTTCTGGTTCGTTTTGTTCAATTTTTTGGTTAAAATCTCGTGGAATTATGCAGGGATTATGTAATGCTAATGCCTTGATTTTCAAAGATGAAAACTTACATTGTGATTTCGCTATACATCTTTTAAATAATCATGTTCAAAACAAACCAAGTGAAAAAAGAATAAAAGAAATTCTGTTATCTGCGCTAGATATCGAAAAAGAATTCATCACAGAATCTTTACCAGTTTCTTTGATTGGTATGAATTCAAATTTGATGAAACAATATCTGGAATTTGTAGTAGATGGATTATTAGTTAAATTTGGATGTAAAAAACATTTTAATGTTGAACAACCATTCAAATTTATGGAACAAATTGCTATTGAAACTAAAGGTAACTTCTTTGAATCAAGAACTATCGAATATCAAAAAGCAAAAATCAATGAAACATTAACTTTCACTGATGATTTTTAAAAATTATAATTTTAGTAATATGTCATTAAAAATAATTAAAAGAGGTGGTGAGGAAGTATCATTCAATCCTCAAAAAATTTACAATCGAATAAAAAAGACTTCAAAAGGTTTAAGTGTGAATTCTGATGAAATTTTCATCAAAGTGATTACTTCTGTGCCAACAGAAGGACAGATTTCTACTAAGGAATTAGATAAGCTAATTTGTGAAATTTCTGCGGCTTATACCGGTAGTCATTATGATTATTCTAAATTTGCAGCATCTGTTGCGATATCTTCTTATCATAAAGAAACCAATCCAAGTTTCTGTCAGACTATGGAAAAACTACATAATGCTGGAATATTGAATCCAAAAATTATGGATTTAATAAACACTTATGGTAGAGAAAATATCGATAGTGTAATTAAGCATGAAAATGATTATAGTTTTGATTACTTTGCTTGGAAATCCTTTTCAGAAATGTATCTTTTGAAAATGCCAAATGGTAAAATTGTAGAAAGACCACAACAAATGTATATGAGAGTTGCTCTTTGGGTAACAAATACTTTAGAGGAAGCTATCGAATATTACCAATCTTTATCAAGTCAGTTAGTTTCTAAGGCTACTCCTATTATGATAAACTCAGCAACTAAAATTCCTCAATTAGCTTCTTGTGTACTACATTATAATGATGGTGATTCTAGAACCGATCTTTTAGATACCTTACGAGATATTTCTATTTATTCAGCAGACGCCGCTGGTATCGGTCTTTGTATGTCTAATATTAGAAGTAAAGAAAGTAGATTAAGTTCTTCTGGTGGATACGCTGGTGGACTTTTGAAATATCTAAAAATTGTTAATGAATCTTTGAGGTTTTTTAATCAACAAGGTAGAAGACCTGGTTCAGCTGCGATTTATATCGAACCTTGGCATAAAGATATTTTTGATTTATTAGATATTAAGAAGAACACTGGTGCAGAGGAATTAAGAGCTCGTGATTTGTTTACATCACTTTGGATACCCGATAATTTTATGAGAGCTGTAAAAGAAGACTCTGATTGGTATCTTTTTTGTCCAAATGATATAGTTAAATCTGGAATTAAACCTCTTCAAGAAAGTTATGGTGATGAATACGAACAAAACTATAATAAAGCAGTAGGTTTGGGTATTGGTAGAAAAGTAAAAGCACAAGAAATTTGGAATAAGATTATAGAATCACAAATCGAAACTGGGGTTCCTTACTTAGCTTCCAAGGATAATGCTAACAGAAAAACTAACCATCAAAATATTGGTGTTATAAAACAATCAAATCTTTGTATTGAAGTATTTCAATATACTGACGAAGAAACAACCGCTATTTGTACACTTTCATCACTTGTATTGAAAAACTTTATTGTGAATGGTAAGTTTGATTTCAATTTGTTGTATGATGAAACAAGAAAAGCAACAAAGGCTTTAAATAAGGTAATTGATATCAATAACTATTCAACAGAAAAAGGAAGAAAAGGTGGATTAGAACAAAGAGCTATTGCTATTGGAACTCAAGGATTAGCGGATGTCTTTTATTTATTAGACTATACTTTTACATCCCCTGAAGCAAGAGACTTGAATAAGAAAATATTTGAAACTATTTACTTTGCTGCTATTACTGAAAGTATGGAATTGTGTAAAAGTGGGAAGTATCAGCCTTATAAATTTTTCGAGGGTTCGCCAATGTCAAAGGGTATTTTTCAGTTTGATATGTGGGGTATCAATGGATCCGATTTGATGTGGAATTGGAACGAATTGAAAGAATCAGTTAAACAATTTGGTGTATGTAATTCTTTATTCACTGCTCAAATGCCGGTAGCTAGCTCTGCGAAAGTAACTGGTTCTTATGAAATGACTGAGCCTGCACATTCAGCTATATTTTCAAGAAGAGTAGTTGGTGGTGAAATAGTAGTTGTTAATAAATATCTTATTAGTGATTTTGAAAAATTAGGAATCTGGTCTGAGGATTTGAAAAATGAAATTATAGTAAATGAAGGTTCGATTCAAAATATAAATTTTAATAATTACTTGGATCCAGAAGATAAGAAGTATTCACAAAAAGTGAAAAGAATTGAACACTTAATTCAAAAGTATAAAACAATTTGGGAAATATCTCAACGAGAACTTATCGATATGGCAGCTGATAGAGCACCATTTATAGACCAATCACAATCTATGAATATCTATATGGCTAATCCAACACTTTCTAAAATTTCTTCTTCACATTTTCACGCTTGGGGTAAAGGTTTAAAAACACTTTCTTATTATATTAGAACAAAAGCGATATCTACTGGAGCAAAACATTTAGCAATCGATATTTCAAAAAACGAAAATCCAAAACCAATAACACCACAAGTTACAAAACCAGCAGATTCTCCTTTTGACTGTTTCGGTTGTTCATCTTAATCTATAAAGATAGTTTATCACAAAATCCAAATTTTTATTAATTTGGATTTTTTTATTTTAATATATATAAATTATGATTAAGAAATTTGACGAATATTTAATAGAAAGAAACTTTCAAAAACTAGCTGAATCCATAAATTTAACTCTTGAAAATGTGGACTTAGATAAAGGTGGTATTGTTAATAAATTTACACAATTAGTAAAATCGGCTTTTTCTAAAGGTAAAGATTTTGCAATACCTGTAATTAAAGCTTTTTTTGATATTATTCACTGGAACAGAAATGTTGCTTATACTTTTTACGGTGTTTTAATTTTAGCAAGTGGTATGAAATTAGAAGAAATTATCCAAAATTTTGCTAATAGTAAATCAGATGAAGAAATGGTTAGAAAAGCTAATATGGATATCACCCAAGATACATATAAAGCTTTTGATGTTGATGGTGATAAAGTAACAAAAGAAGAGGATGATAAAAGAGAAGCAGTTGTATTAGATAAAGGTAACTTAGTGGATTTCTTGAATGCTATTTCTAAAAGAGAGTCTTCACATGATCCAGGTGTGGTCAATAGCGCAGGTTACATTGGCTTATATCAATTTGGAAAAGGAGCTCTTACAGATTTAGAAATTTATAAAAACAAAAAAAGGAAAATAGTTTTAGATAGCAGAGCTTTCTTGAGAAATCCTAATATCTTTCCAGTTGAAGAACAGAATAAAGCAATGTTAAGATATCTAAGAATAAACAAAGAATATTTAGAAGATGAAATTCGAGAATATGTAGGTAGAAGAATAGCTGGGATTTTAATTACTGAATCAGGTCTTTTGGCTGGGTCTCACTTATTAGGACATGGTGGTATAAAAACATTTTTAAAATCGAATGGTAATAAAATACCGAAAGATGGAAATAACACCCCTATTACAGAATATATTCAAAAATTCGGTGGATATGATTTAAAAGAGTTAGAAACTAAATCACTATCTTCTGTTGAAAATATAAATCCAGTTTGGAAAAAAGGGTCTAAATTTAAATCTTGGAGAAAAGTAGGTAATACACAATCACCTAATAAATAGTCTATAAAAAATCCACCTTATAATTTTTTTATTTTTTTGAGGTAGATATATATTCTTGTTGTTTTAAAATTTTTTTAGAAAGATTGTTTTTTAGTAAACTTTTTAAAATTTAATTATAAAACATACACAATCCAGTAGTGAACATCTGAGTTACTTCGAAACATTAAATCAAAAAAACACTCAAATGTGATTTACTCTGGTCGATATATATGCAATTGAAGGCATGGTGATAGAATGAGATACTTCGAAACATTAATAATTCTATCTAAACAAAAACCGAAAGGCTAGTCGAGCCTGTGGTTTACCGAAGTGGTTAAAAAGACGGGTTGATTTCCTAAAATCACTCTACCTAAAGGAGTTAAAACGTAGGAGTTGATAGTTGAGACTTAAAACAAACTGGGGTGAGATGAACACCCTAATAAATTATCGGTTTTGACTTAGAGATTTCAGCTTGGTGAAACAGAGGTTCTAAGTTTAAGATGACAGCTCAAGCTAAATTTTCCTGTCTTCAAACTAATTATTATTTTCGACCAGACTAATCAAAGTCTGGTTTTTTTATTTCAAAACTTAATAAATCTAAATTATGTCAAAATTTAATTCGAAAAAAGTAAAAGAAAAAGTAGAAAATTTAGCTGGTGGACAAGCCTATAAACAAAGTGATGAAATGGCTTTTGTTTCATTACTACTTACTTCTTTTGTTAAAGACCAGTTTTATAAATCTGCTAACGATACTTTAGAAGATTTAAAAAATCATGTAAAAAAGATTAAAAATAAAGAATTTCTAGCTAAATCAGCAATTTTCGCTCGTGATGAATTCGGTATGCGTAGCATCACACACGCACTAGCCGGAGAACTGAGTTCTGAAATTTCTGGCAAAGAATGGTCTAAAAACTTTTATACTAAGGTTGTGAGTCGTGTTGATGATATGTCTGAGATTTTATCTTATTACATACAGAACAAGACAAATTCTAAAAGTCCAAAGTTTCCTAATTCTTTGAAAAAAGGATTTGCAAAAGCTTTTGATAAATTTGACGCTTATCAATTAAGTAAATATCGTGGAGAAAATAAAGAAGTTAAACTAATTGACATAGTTAATATTGTACATCCTGTACCGACTAAGAAAAATGCTGAAGCCCTTTCTAAATTGGTTGTCGGTGAATTAAAAAACACTCAGACTTGGGAAAGTAAACTGAGTAGTGCTGGTCAAACCGCAACTGATGAAAATGAACTTCAAGATTTGAAGGCAGATGCTTGGTACGAACTTCTTTCTACTAAGAAATTGGGCTATTTCGCCATTCTTAGAAACCTCCGTAACATCATTCAACAAGCGCCCAATTGTGTCGATTTGGCTTGTGAGCAATTGACTGATGAAGATGCAATCTCCCGTTCAAAAGTTTTACCATTTAGATTTAGTAAAGCATATGAAGAAATATCAAAGTTGGAGTCTAGTTTATTTTTACCAAGAGCAACTGAAGTAAGAAAAGTATTGAAAGCAATCAATCAAGCTTTAGATATTTCTGTGTGTAATGTTCCTAAATTTGATGGTGAAACCTTAGTTGTGATTGATACATCAGGTTCAATGAAGGGTCAACCATCTGAAATCGCCTCACTTTTCGGGTCGATGCTAGCTAAAGCTAACGAGTGTGATGTAATGACATTTGATAACCATGCTAGATATGTGAATTATGACCCATCTGAAACTGTGATATCACTTAGAAATAAGTTCAAGTTCAGTGGTGGAGGAACTAACTTCCAAGATATTTTTAAGAAGGCTTCTAAAAAGTACGAAAACATAATTTTGCTCTCAGATCTGCAAGGTTGGATAGGATATACCACACCAACAAAGGAATTTGCTCAATATAAGAAAGATTATAATGCAAATCCACACGTATTTTCTTGGGATTTAGCCGGTCTTTCGACTCTACAATTTCCTGAGAATCAAGTGTATTGTTTAGCTGGTTTCTCAGATAAGGTTTTTGATGTGATGAAAATGTTAAAAACTGATAAAAAGGCACTTTTGAATAAGATTAATTCTATTCAACTGTAAATAGAAAATCCGAGTTTTGACTCGGATTTTTTTCATAAGGCTTGTTTTCTGTATAAATCTACCATATCAATTGGGTTCAACTTTTCTATATCTATACGCATCATTTGATAGACAGATTCAGCAGCCCTCACACTTTCATTACCTCTGAACTCACTATCTCTAATCACAAATCCCATTTCTCTCAAAGAATTTATTGCAAAATCGTTTGCTTCTTTTTCTAATTCGAAGTAGTTTTTAAAGAATTTATTTTTATCCCCTTCTTTCACTGGATTTAAATATAGATTACTGAATCTATTTTCTCTATGCTGTTCACAGTGTTTAGACTCATGTAATGCAGTGAATAATTTTATAAATTTTGGCATTACATGCCAGGGTAATTTAGGATTAGAGGTTTTGTTTATAGCTATTTCATCTCCACTAAGTATAACACCAATTATCGGCTCTGGTGATGAAAATTCAAAATGGTAGATTTTGATGTGTGTCATGTTTTTATTCCACCAGTCTATTATTATCGGATGATTTTCATTTGGAATTCCTATCTCTTTTAAAAAGATTTCTATTGGAACTTCATTTCCTTGATTTTCGTATAACTTAAAAGATTTAATATATTTCATAAATGTATATATTAAGCATTTTTTAGACAAATTTATCTTTTTGATATATAAATAAAAACAAAATTTATAGATGCAGGTTATAAATAATATATTTAATCTTTTTCGAGGATTGATAAATGGTAGAAAGCGTGTTGATTTGAAAAAACTTCCATCACAGGGTAAATTTTATGATGAAGATTTTGAATTAAAAATCAAAAAAGCTGAATTAGAAGATATTATTGAATATGAGCAAAACTATGATAAAGAAAATATTTATCTAGTCGTGGAATCTTTAAAAGGTATAGTTAGAAAAAATATAATTTTATCAAATGGTTATGTTTTTGAAGACATCAAAAGTGTAGATTTGGTATTTTTATTTTTAGAAATAGTTAAATACACTACTAAAAAACCAATAAATATTTCTTTTTTCAACCATAAAATTGGTAAAGAGGATTTTATTGAATTTGATACAAAGAATTTCAACTACTTTGATTTTTCTAAATATATTTTTGACGAAGAGAGTAAAGAAATATTAATAAATGGTTATAGATTTTCTATGCCTTCAATTGGATTAGAGAATTGCATGACTTTTTATTTAGCTCACAAAATAAATGATGGTTTTGAATTAAAAAATTATTTTTTTGACTTTTTATTTTTCACAGGAAATAAAAATTTTATGTCAAAAGATGAATTAGAAAATCTATTCATCATATTTAATTACGACATCGAAGAATCTGAGCGAAGGGTAATCAAAGAAATTGTTGATAATTTTGTTTCAATAGTTGGATATACTTTAAACTGGGAAGGTGAAGTTGTAGAACTAAAAAGTAAAATCGATTTAGAAACTATCTGGAAACATAATTAGAGAAGAGTCGTTTCAACATATATATTATATGTTGAATGGAAACTTTTTAGGAGATTGTGTTGAATTATTACCGGAAATTTCTGATAATTCGGTGGATTTAATTCTAATAGATCCACCGTATCTTATTTCCAAAGATTCAAATTTCAAAAAATCCTCAGTTTCAACTACACCAGAAATAAAACAAAAGTATAATATTTCAATCGATTTTGGTGAGTGGGATAAAGAAGCTATTGATTGGGAATTGATGTTTGAGCAATTTTTTAGAGTTTTGAAAAAAGGTGGTACTCTGATAATATTCTATGATATTTGGAAAGTAACCGGTTTAAAAGTCTTAGCAGATAAATTTAAATTCAAGCAACCAAGAGTTTGTAGTTGGATAAAAACAAACCCAGTACCTATTAACTCTAAATTAAATTACTTATCAAACTCAACTGAATATTTCTTTACTTTTGTCAAAGGTGGTAAACCAACTTTCAATTCTGAGTATGATAATGGTGTTTATAAATTTCCGATTTGTCATGGTAAGGAAAGACATAATCATCCAACTCAAAAACCATTAGCTTTAATAGAAAATTTAATTTCAAAACATTCAAATCCTGGTGATTTAGTTTTAGATACTTTTGCTGGAACTTTTACAACAGCCTTAGCTTGTAAAAACTTATCTAGAAACTGGATATGTATTGAAAGGGAATTAGAGTATTTCGAAATAGGTGAAAAAAGATTAAACTTAGACAACAACGAAATTACTTTGAAATAAAAATAGTATGAGACAATTTACCTGTTCTCCTTTTGGGGATGAAGTTGATTTAGATAATCCAGAGACTTTTAGTCATCTACCTAATAGTGCAGAAGAACTTAGAACAATTTTATTTAAAGAATTTGGATTTGCTAATTTATATATGGACTATTTTTATCCAGAAGTCTTTGGTGTTAATAATTCACAAAGAATTAGAATTTCTGAGTTTATGAAAAATTATAGTCAAAACCATCTTGTAAAGTATGAAGATGTTTTATGGCTTAAAGAACAGGTATTTATATTTCAAGATGAAATTGAAAATATGTGCTAATAAAAATAAAAAAAAATATGATAGTAATTAAAAATTCACAATTAAACTCTGATACTTTATCTGTTTTGAATAAATTAATGGATAAAGAAATAAGTGCTAACTTAGCTTTTAAATTAATGAAGATTATGAAAGAAATTTCATCTTTAGTGGATGATAAACTAAAATTAGAAAAAAAGATTTTAGATAAACACATGGAAAAAGATGAAAATGGTGACTCTATTCCAGCACTTGATGAACTTGGTAATCCAATACCAGGAGCTATCAAAGTAAAAGATTCAGAAGCTTTTAATAAAGCTATGTATGATTTGATGATGGTGGAAAATGAAGTCGGTTATGATAAAATCCACTTTGAAGAGTTGAACTTAGAAACAATAAAAGTCAAAGAACTTATGCAAATAGAATTTCTATTTAATTAATTGAGAATTAGAAAGAGACTTTTTAATATATAATAAAAACTATTAAAATATTTAATGTCGACTTATAGTATTGGTACTCCACCTACAGATGCGCTTAAATTGCAAGATTTAAATACCGTTTTAGGTGTTTTGCCTGATAATACCTCTAAACTAATTTCCCCTAAAGATGTAAGAGACGCCGTTTATACACTCTGGGAGAATATTATGTTTAAACCTACTTCAAACTCAGGTGGTACAGAATATATCGGAATTGACAAACCAGATTTTCAAGAAAAAATTCTAATTGGTAAAAAAACAGTGGGTGGCGCACCTGTGCTTACTAATAATTTACTTTCAACCAATTTTGATGTTTTTTTCTACAATACAAGAACTGAACCACAGGCTGATTATGATACTCGCGTTGCTTTTTTAGCTGGAACTGGTTCTAATTATCAGGCGGGACAATTATCTGCACCCTATCTAAAAAGCACAGTTGTGACAAATCCTGGTTATAGTAATACTTTAGATTTCGAAATAAGAAATTCATCTTACTATTCAATAGGTTTAACTAATTACGGTGGTAATATAAGTGTTTATAGTGATAATGGTTATGTTTTCTTAAATGGTGTTAGGTGGCCGACTTATGTTGAAAATACAGTAGGTATTTCGCAACAAGATTATGTTTTAAAATATAAATGGATTGCTGGACAACCTTCAGCTGTTTGGGAAGCAGTAGCAACAGCTTCAATACAAAATAATTTATTTTCAACTGGTACAGTTTCAATTACTGGTAGTCCAGTAATATTGAATGGTTTACCAATAAATTTTAGTTCAAATATTCCTACACCAACTACTATTGGTGGGATTTTAGCTGGTTCTACTTTTAGTAATGTTCCGGTAACAGAAATGATTCGACAAGTTCTTTATCCTTACATTGCACCAGATGTAACAAGTTCCTTGAACTATCAATTTGTAGAAATGGGTGATTCTAATACAGCGGCTAATTTATTAGAGTTTAGTTTTACTGTTTATAAAAATGCTACTTATAGTATATCTACTATCAATTATACACCACCACCAGCTAATTTCTTGGTACCACCAGCGCCTGGTATTATTCCTGCTAATATACCAAATGGATTGAATACTTATATTATAAGACCGATTTTAACGACTACAACATTCGCTGGAACTACACAGTCTTTTGCTAATTACGATTTCAATGTTTCTTTAAGTGATACTTTTCCTACAAATATTGGTTCAACTTCAAGCCTCAGTGTAGTTATTCCTTGGTACTATGGCACAGCTACAGTTTCAGCAACTCAATCTTTTGGTGTAGGTAATATCAATAATATTTTAGGAAATTCATACACACCAACTATCGGTAAATTAACACCATTATTAACTGCTCCAGCTTTATCTGCTACATCTTCATATAATAAAACGGTAGATTTATCAACAGCTGGATTGATTTCACCAAATCAAGGTTACATCTATTTTGGATATCCAGCTAATTTTCCTGATTTACAAACTATTGTAGATCCAAATGGTTTTGATGTAACTGGTTCATTTTTAAAATTTACAATTAGTAATGTAATATCACCGAATGGATGGTGGTTGAATAAAAATTACAAATTTTATATATTCGTTGGTTCAGCCACAGGTGCATCAGCACCTTTAGCTACAACAATTGGTACTCCACCACTTTATCAAGGTAGCTATCAATTTAAATTTGCATAAAAAGAATAATTAATATAATGCCAGGTATAAGTATAATAACAAATTTCGACGTAAATCAAAGTGTACCAATTGATTCAAGAATCGTTGCAACTGGATCGGTACAAAGAGACGCAATTTTATATAAATATGTTGGTTTAAAAGTTTATCAAATTGATGTTAAAAGAACCTTTACTTGGAATGGTATAGGTTGGGATCCAGAAGGATTTGGTATTTACGGTGGTAGTGGAAGTATTGTAGGAGACACTTTTGTTAATTTTGGGACTGTATCGAACACAATCGCAAACGAATCTTATGATTTTGTTTATCAAGCCGATATGTTTAGTTCAACCAATAAAACCTATCTATATAATAACTTTGTAAGACATTCAACATCAGTCGCACCTTTTGAATTCAGAGGTATAGAATATAGAACTCAATTCAAATATTTTAATGGTATAAGTTTAGTAGATAGCTCTTATATATCTTTGAATGCTAAACCTGGTGCAAGTGGTAATTTTCCTGGTGCAATTGCTTTTTCAACTGGTTTTGCTGGATCTTCTGCTGGATTATCTGAAAGAATGAGAATTAGTTATGATGGTAAAGTAGGTATAGGAACAGATGATCCTCGTGAATTTTTACAGATTGGTACAGTTTCTGGTGCACAAAAACCTTTAGTTTTTCATAATAGTGGGTCTGCTGTAATTGGTTATAACTGGTACTTTTCTGGAACAGATCAATTTTTCGATGTATCAGAAGGTTCGTCTAAAATTTCACAAGATAATGGTTCTGTTACAATTCAAACAAGACCTTCTGGTGCCATTGCTACAAATTATACTTCAGTGTTACACGTTGGTTCAGCTGGTAGAGTAGGTGTTAGAACTACTTCACCTGGTGCTACTTTAGATGTTGTTGGTAATATACGATCGAGTACAGACACCCAAGCAGGTAGGGATATTTTAGCTACTCGTGATGTCTCAGCTACTCGTGATGTCAAGGCAGGTAGAAATATAGAAACTACTGATGGATATTTTTTCAAAAATTCTCCTACTGTTAGTATTCAATCACTTCCCGGTGTTTTGGATTTGAATGTAGGTGGTAATGTTTTTAAATCAAACGGAACGAAAAATTATTTGTATCTACAAACTGAACTTGTTGATCAATCACTCTTAATAAGAAATAGTAATTTTACAAATTTTCAAAGATACCAAAAAGGTATTATATTAGAGGCGGCTTATAGCACAGATGGTTCTGGAATATTTCACTATCAAGGTGACCAAGCTAATAATGAAATGGGTGTTTCAGTTGTAGACTTTTTTAATACTTATACAAGAGAGAGTATTAGAACTTCAGAAGGTGGTAAAAGAGTACAGATTGGTGTACCATCCAGTGTTACAACTAATCATAGTTTCGATCATACGAATACCAATAATTCACAGATTGATACTAAAAACGATATGTTTAGCACTAATAATAGTGTGACTGGTTTAACCCCGGTACAAGGTGCTAATTTAATAAGCTCAGGAAGTTTCAATCAAATCAGTTATTCTTGGACAGATACACAAAATAACACAGGGTATACTGTAAACATTTACCAACAATGGCAAAGAGTTGGTAGAGTGGTTACTGTTCATTTTCAGATAGATCCGGTTAGTACATTTGGCCCGTTGGGTCAATATTTTAGAGGTTATTCGTTTGAAATACCTGTGCCAATTTTAGGTGGATCTGATTACCAAGGTCTTTTTTCAGGATTATCAACTGGAGGAAATGGAAATACACCTAGTCCTGGGTTTGGAATAGTGTCGGGTAGAGTAGGTGGATCTGGTAATTTTGTGTATATTTTCCGTTTTGATAGTCTCAACGCCAATTATTTCTTTTACAAGCAAGTTAATGGTAGTTACACTTATATTCTACCTTAAGATTTTTTCTCGAACCAATAATTAAAATAAACGAAATTATCATTAATAAGATTGTAATAATCATTATTATAGAGTATTACAATTTTATTATCAAAATTTCTGATAACTTCTACTTCAACATCTTTAAGTAAAGTTGTTTGTTTTCCGGTTTTATTTGAATAACAAAGAATATTATCTTTTAAAACTTTCCATATTCCTTTTTCTGGATATAGCCACATTTTGACTAGTTTTATAATTAACCCTTTGGTTTTAATAACCCATTCTTTAGTTTGTACTAAATCAAAGTCTTTGAAAACTTCAGATTTGAATCCAGGTTTTTCAGAAAGTAAGTCTAAGATTTGTCCGAAATATTCTTCACCATCGATTACAAATGAAACATAAGCATCATATCTAGTATTGTCTCTATTGATTATTCTTAAAACTTTTAAAGAAGTTAAATTTTGTTCTTCTAATGAATATCTTGATTTTAAGGCTCGAAAATTAGAAGCGTTTGAAAGTGAATTTAGAATATTATTTATTTTAGATAAACCAGCTCTAATCCCATCTTCGTGTCTATCGAATGCGTTGATGGATAAACTTGGGTTATCTACATGAACTGACATCTGAGTAGAGTCTGGGTTTAGCCTTTGTGCGTTGAATTCGCTAAATTCTAAAATTAATTTGTTACGTTTCATATTTAATATATATTAAAAAATCAAAATTCAATTATGAAAATTAGGAAGTTTTACGAAGCAGAGGAACAACTTCAACTATCAAATGAAACCTTATCAGAAATGATGGATAAAATAAAAAATATCACCGAAAACTTTAACTCTAATAAAAACGAGTTATCTTCATTATCTGAAACTTTATCAAACTTTCTTTCTAATTCAAAAAGTTCTAATAATCAATTAGATGATGCTCATCTGAGTATGAAAACAGTGGTGACAAAGATTGCTGATATTTTATCTATGTTAGATAATACAAATAAACAATTGAAAGATTATTACGATTCTGGTGAAAAATTCATTTATTAAAAAATGAAAAGATTTCATAAATATAGATTTCTTCTTTTTTGTAAACCTTATTTATTGGTTTTAGATGATGAATCTATCATAGATGCTAGTATAGAAAAATTTTTGAATGGTGGTAAAGATGATACACTAATTATAGAAAGTGATGATGTTTTTTTTCATGAGAATTTGAAATTGATTGAAAATTCCGAATTTTCAGTTATATTACAATCCTTTGATATAGATGATAACTTTCTCAATCAAATTGAATTATTTGGTGAAGAAATAGAAGTTATACAAAACAAGATAATACTCAGATTTGAAACTATATCAGTCAATAGGATTTATCCATCTGTTAATCCATATTGGTTAGATGCAATAGATTTATATAAAAAAGAAAGAGTTTCATATCTTAGAAATAAAAATATTGAAACTCTTTTATCTTAAATTTTTTGGGAATATTTATTTAAGGAATTTTAGTTTATAAAGAAGTTTATAAATCATTACTAATATATCATCTATTAAATTGAAATAGTGAGTATCTTCTTTATCAAAACAATTATATCTTTCTTCTTTAATAAATTGGGCTAATTCTGTGAAATAAACGATTGGATCTGTTTTAGCGTTTTTAGTGGTATCAATAATTTGATAACCTTCAACGATTTCTCCAAATTGACCTTGATACAATTCAATTAAATCATCAAGTGTATCTAAGATATCACCATCATAATAGGCTTGTAGAGCATTGTGTTTAGCTTCTGAACCCATTTCAGATTTTACTTGTAAATGGAATACGTGAGCAACTTCTTTGCTTTCAAATATTTTAGAAAAGAAATTAACTATTGGTGTTTTTTCTTCAGTGTCAATCGATTCGATTAGTTTTTTATATTCAGATTCTTTTGGTTTGAAATATTCAGCATCTCTGTTTTTTATTTGAGATTGATTGAAATCTGTAAATTTTCTCATAAAAATTAGTATTTTTTATTATATATTAATTTTCTAAATTCTATTTTGGTTGATTAATCCATTTATTAATTTGAGATCCTGTCATCTCGACTATTTCTTGTTTGGAAAATCCCATTTGATACATAATACTAAAAATCATAATCATTACGTCACAACTTTCCAATAACAAATTATTTCTGATTTGATTATCGTCTAAATTTGAATGTTCCGATCCTTTTGATTTCAATATTTCAGTTGCTAACTCTCCGACTTCTTCCATCAACTTTAATCCCTTATCAGATAAAGTAATATTTTTTTCTAATTGACAAGCTTCTTGAACAGAGTTGAAAAGATAATCTATCGACCAATCAAATTGACTAGATTCAATAGTATAATTTTTATTTTCCCAATCTTCAATTAAAATCGATAAAACTTCAGCTAAATTTCCTTCTTCGGAATGGATAGGTGAATCAAAAACTTGTTCTAAATTTTTTAATGCTAATTGATAATCTTCTTCATTTTTTATTGCTTTAATTTGCATAAGAACTAAAATTGAAAAGTGTTTTTTAATATATAATAAAAATTATTTATTTTTTATATGAATTATATCAAAAAGTTTGATGCTTTTTTAAAAGAATCAACAGCAGCTGCTCAAATGCCTTTTTTTACTAAGACTAAGCCAAAGCCAGAAATTCCAACTAAACCGGTTCCTCCGGTAAAACCAAATACAGTGGAAATAGAACAACCATCACAAAAACCTGGTGTTAAAGCCATCACAGAAATGGATGTAGTAAACAGGTTCATAGATGAAGTGAATAAAATGGGTGAATCCGTAAAAAAATATATTAAATAAATCATGCAATTAAAAGATTTTGAAAAATTCTTAGAGGAAATTACAATTAAAGACAATCCAGCAATTCCAGGTGAAGGTGATGATAAAGGACTTGAATCTGGCTATCTAACAGATGTTGAGAAAAGGGCTAAAGAAAAAATAGGTATTACAGGCGCTCAAAGTACATCGGATTTAGGTGTGAAACTAACTAGCTTACTTGCAATTTCGAATGAATTTGTGGAGGAAGAAAGTAAAAAAAAGGCACTTGTTAAATTAGCTGAAGATGTAATGATTGACACTTATGGTTGGATATTAGATAGATACGATATTGATTTAGATATTCAATTTATTAAAGGCTCAGAAATTTCAAGTTTTATGGAAGAAAGTGAAAATGAAGAAATGCCCGAAGCTGAAATTGAGTTCAAAGAAGTAACAGATGAAGATCTTCTTAGAGAAATTCATAAAAGAAAAATTGCTAACTTAATTATTCAAGGAGAAGCAAAAAATACAAAACACATTTTACACAGTCAAGTAGTAAAAAATGGTTTAAATAAAATTTACGGCTCAGAAAAGGCTGGAGAAATTTTCAAAGTTTGGGATGAAATGTCAAAGATTGCAGATAAATTGGATTGGTTGATTCCTACATCTGCAAGATCTAAAGCTATGGAAATGAACCCAGATGGATTTTCTGGAGCTTGTGGTTTTGGTTGGAAAAAAACTGAAAAACAAACTCAAATCGAAATCGAAGATGAAGAAGAATATGGTGAATGGACTGGTGAGTTTGATGAAGAAGAAATGTATTCAGAAGAAAGTTATGAAGATTTCAATATACAAGAAGAAGTTAGTTATACTCCTATTTTAAGAGCACGTGGTGTTGACTTCCCTATGTTACTACACGAATCTGTCAAAGGATTATTCGAAATATTAAGTTTAGGTGGAATTCCTTCTGACCCACGCGCTGCTAAAGTAGTTGTTTCTGAGACTGGTATTAGTGATGAACCAGAGGATTGGAAGTATGGACCTGAAATTGCTAAAGATTTTAGAGAATTCATAAATAAAAATAATAAGGTTTTCGATTATCCAAATGTAAAAGAAGAACTATTTAAAATTCTTATTGATAAAAAAACTATGCCAACTGAAGAATTTTTAGAGTTGTTTAAAGGGATTTTAGTTAACATAGAGAAATCTGAAGAAATTCTAAAAAGAGGTGTTGAAATTGGAAAGATTACACAAGAAGTAGCAGATAAAAAATTACAAGAACTAAAATTATTAAAATCAAACAGTCGTAAAAAGATTGACAGATTTATTGATGATATAGTTGCTAATATTGAAGCTTGGCAAAACTATTATGATGAAAAAGAAAAATACGAAAAAGAATTAGCTGAATACGAAAGAAAAATGGCTGAATGGGAAGAATGGAAAGCAACTCAATTTGAAGAAGAAGAGGAGGAAGAAACACCGACTGTTACTGATTATTCAAAAATGAGCCAACGTGAAATTCAAGAACTTATAGATGATGCTTTAGCAAGACGTGATTTCACAACTGTTAAAATGTTATCACCTTATTTGAAAGAAGGTAAAGAAATTTACCTTAGAGAAATAGAAATGATTTTAGAAAACAAAAAACCACACAAATTTTAATTATGTTAAAGAAATATTTAGATTTTAGAAATTCTCAAAATAGCTTAAGTTTGAATGAAAATGTACAACAAGCTAAAACTTATCTAAGAAATAAAGCACTTAGAGACAAAAAGGAAAAATTAGGAACCAAAGAAGGAGAAAACGTTGGTTTAACAGCCGAAGAAGTTAGAAAGGCTGATAACGATTCCAATTTTATGAAGATTAGACAAATGTTGGCTGATAGTCCATTAGTTTATGTATTCACAAAGTTTTTCTATGAAGATTTAGTTGAATTAGAAGTTGAAGAAAGATTCAATGAGCTTAGTATCTTAGCAAAAAGATTAAAAGATATGCGTTCATCACTAAGTAATCTACCAATGCCTGTGGAAAGATATGTTAGTAAAGCAGCAGTTGATGAAGAAAAGAAAAAATCAGAAGAAGAAGGTAGACAATATAGAAATTCTTATGAAAGACTAACAGACGATTTAAATGCTTTACAGGGTGATGTAGCTACAAATAAATGGGTAGGTCAATTACTTTCTTGGCAAAAAGCTTGGTTTGAAAAGTTAACACCTTTTCAAGAAGAAAAGATTAAAGGTATTGCTAATTCTTTCGATCAGTTTGGTACAGATTTAGATGGTACAAAAGATACTAAGGCAAACAAAGCTTTACAAGATATGTTTTTTACAAAAGTTAAAAAATATAAAAACTTAGGAGAATTGATTGCAGGTGCTGAAGACTTTATTAAATCATCTAATAATGCAGGATTTAAGAACTTTTTATTAGCAATGGAGAAAGTCAACAAAAAATATGGTGAATCGAATGGTGTTGAAGAAGTTTATTCAGATAATGGACTTTTAATAATTGAAGTTAAATCATTTCCAGCCAATAAAGAATTAAATGCAAATACTTCTCACTGTATTGCTGGCTCACCCGGTCACTGGGAAAATTATGTTGGTGAAGCTAAATTTACTAAACAATATTATATCTACGACTTTAATTTACCATCATCTGATATACACTCAATTATTGGTATTACAATAGGAGAAGGTGGTAGAATCACAGCTTGCCATCTTAAAAATGACAGGTCGTTTGGAACTGAGGTAGTTAATTACTTAAAGAAAAAAGGTATTAGTATGGATTTACTAGCACCACTAACTAAAGAAGAAATTGAAGTTAGAAAAAAGAGAATTGAAGCATCTAAAGGTATTATTAGAGACAATCTAAGTCTTGAAGAAGTAAGTGATTATTTAGAAGCTGGTGCTAATCCAAACGCAGCTGGTGGAAAACCTTTAGAGAATGCAGTAAAAGAAGATAATTTAGAAAAAGCTAAACTCCTATTAGAAAAAGGAGCTTTACCTTCTATCAATAATCCAATTAAATTTGCTAAGAATTTTGAAATGATTAAATTACTAGTTCAATATAATTGCCCGTTAACAAATGAAGTATTTAATTCAATTTGTAATGATGCAGATGCGGTTGAATATGTTGTGAAAAATGGTATGGATCCAAATTTCGAAAAAGGTTATCCTTTGAGAGCAGCCGCTAGAGTAGGTAATTTAGATGTAATTAAAATATTAATTACTAATGGTGCTAGCGTTTCAGAGAGAAGATATATGGTTATCAAGCAATGTATTGAAAACGGTAGTAGTGAGGTATTAAAGTTCTTATTAGAAGAAATTAATTTAGAAGACACTAATTTCAAAAACGAAGCTAACAGAACAAAACTTTTAAATGATTGGAAACATTGGAATACAACTTCATTACAAACTAAAAAAGAAGATAAAGAAGAGATCGAAAAAATTCTAGATTCTTACTTATAAATAAAAAATCACTCTATTTAGAGTGATTTTTTTTATTTTAATTTGAAGTTTATATAAACCCAGAATTCTCTAGCAGTTACTGATATTTTTATATCACAGGACCATTTAAACTGTATTAGGTAATTCTTTAAATTGTTCTTGACGGATTCTACTTCGTATTCTTCCATGATACCATTATCCCATCTACCTACACCAAAATAACCAAAAGTAAAAATGTTATCTGTAATTATTGGTTTAGACTTACTTTCAAAATATCCAGGATTGAATTTTTCCATTGCGACTTTGATTTTACAAAGTAATTTTATTTTTTCAAAATCCAAATTATTTACTAAACTTCTGAAATTATTCAAAGCTAAATAGTTGGAATGTAAAAAACAATTTAGTGTGGGTTTATTGAATTTAAACTCACCTATTTTATTTGGACTTTCTTCAAATATAATACCATATTCTATACATAAGTCAGTTCTTAAACCAAAATACAACTTAGCGATTTGAGTACTAAAACTCAATTTTTCTATTATTTCATCTAAATATTTGAATCGAGAAGTAACCATTCTAATATCTAAATAACTTAGTTCATCGGTTGTATAAAGAATTAAAAATTCAGCACCTGTATTTTCCCAATTAGGTTGTATATTTTTATAACCAAGTGCTGTTAATATCTTAAGAAAACAATTAAAAAGATTTTTACCTGCTAAAGTCCCTTCTGATTCTAATAGATTTAAATCAGTGTGTGTTACTATTATTGGTTCTTCTTCTACACTGAATTTTCTATATTTTTGAATCGAATTTAATATTTGATTTTGAGTTTCTCCGTTCAATAAAGAAATAGCACTAACTAAGTCGACAGTTGGATCAACATCTTTACAATATGTAGAAACTAAATATTGGGCATAAGAATCTTGTTGAGCTAATGAAGCAATTTTTTGAGCAACTGATTCTTTACTTTCTTTTAAAAAGTTATTATATGATTTAATCGATTTCATATATCATATATATTAAAAAGATTATAATAAAATCTTTTCAACTAAATATCTTTCATCAACACCCGAAGTTTCTGAAGCATTAGTCCTAGTAATTCTATATTTAACACCTTTATTTAATCTTAAGTAAGGATAGTTTGATAATAAATAAGTAGAACTTGAATTAAAGGGTAAAGGTAAACCACCTGATGTAATATTACTTGAAGTTGTACCATAATTAATCAATTCTACATTGTTATTAACATCTAAATAGATATATGAATTGGTTATTCCAACAGAATCGATTGTATATTGTCCTGAGAAATTTATTTGACTAGAAGTACCAATATTAAAATTATCTAAGACAAAAGTATCACCTATGTTGAATGAATTTCTAACTAATGTAGCATTAGCTTGTACTGGAACTTCTAATATACCACCAGTGTTTAATTGTAAAGTTTTAGATAAGTCGATGTTAAATTTATTTTCTTTCCAGATTTTTGCTGAATTAACTAATTGTGTTGAGCTATTGAAAAATATTGGTAAGTCGATTGTTTCTAAAATTTTTGTCTCTACAACTGGATTAGCATTTCCACCGAATCTATAATTTAAGAAAACTTCTAATTGTTTATTTTGTGTTGAAGAATCAGTTGAATCAATTATTATTTCAACTGTTTGTCTATAATATAAATCTTTATCAAGTAAAATAATCAATTTTTCTTGATTAGGTAAGGTTATATTATTTACATCATCGTTTTGAACATAAATTAAAAAATTCTTATTCAAAGGTACGTTTACTACATAAGGCACAGCACCATTTACATTATAAAGAGTCGATGTTCTGACCTCAAAGATTGTATTATATACCGTATCAATATTATTCATAGTTAACCTTGGTGGATTAACTGTGTTATTTAAATTTACTTGAATCGTATCACTAGAATCAAACTGTAAGGTTGAATAAATTCTTAGTAGATTTTCTAAGTTAGCAATTTTTGCATTGATTACCGCTAAGTCTGTTTGTGAATATAATAACTGTTTTATATTTGATAATTCTTCTTCGATAGAATTTTGTTCTGAAATAATACTTAAATAAGATTCATTTACATTGCTTAATCTTCTCATGGCATCATTGAAAAGATTCATACTGAATAGAGAATTAATAGCTTGTGGATTATATGTATCTTGTGGATTATCATTCACTATATTGAAACTCAAATTCAATGAAAAAGCATAAGAAGTACCATCTTGTATATCGTTAGCTGCTAACTTTTTGAATGTAGGTATTCTAATTCCAACTTCTGACTCAACTGGGTTGTTATTTGGATTATCAACAAAAGATATACCATATAAATTTGTAAACTGATTACCATTTAAGTCTTCAACAGTATAATACCATAAAATAGCATTGAAATCAAAATCCAAAGGTGGTTGGTCGTTTACTTGAAGTGCATTGAAAGTATCAAAATTAGTTATTTCTCTACCAATTATATTCATCTTAACATAATGCGAAGTATTGAAGTCTATACCTATACCATCAATAGTTGAACCATCTACAACTGGTGTATTTATATCACCACTAATTCCAAAGTAATCACCACTTCTTCGAATAGTGTCACCAGTCGAAGTTTCATAAGTAAAGTCTTCTGTGTCAAATTGTCCATAGTAACTACCAGGATAATTCACCGGATTTGCTACGATTGGACTTGTAAAATTTAAACTGCCATTTAGTGCTGCTCCAATAATTTCAGGTTGATATTGTGAAGGTAAAATTGGAAAAGTTAAATTCGGTTTATAGTTTTCATCAAACATAGTCCTGAATAGAACGTCTGGTGTTTGTCCAGTATGATCAGGTACGTGAGCATAAACTTCAGTATAAGAACGATTAGCTTCGTTTACATTATTGATACCATTAACTTCACCGATATACTGCACAAGCCTGTGATAAGATAGTTTAACTGAGGAGCCAGTATCGGTTTGAGTAGAAGCAGCATAACTAATATTAGTTATGATTCTTTGTCCTTGTGTAGAGCTGGGTGGAATAATAAATAACACCGTTGTTCTCTTACCACTAAAAATAGAATTCGATATTAAAGTACTGTTTGTAATATCTACAAATTCAATAATATCACCAACTCTAAAATTGGTTGTTCCTTCAAACTCTACTTCTAATTTACCAGTGTAACCAGATACACCAGATTCATAAAATTCTGCGGTTTCCCATTCAACGACTTCTCTTTCTTTCCATAAAATTTCTGGGAAATATTCATCATCGGTTAAATTATTTCTTTGAAACTCTGCTAAATTACTAAAATATTCATCACCAGCATTTGCAGTTTCAAAATCTATTAAATTTAATTTTCTACACCACTTCCAAAATATTTTCTCGGTTGGTGTTGATAATATCCGATTATCGTAATAATATTCAGTATTGTTTAATTTAGATTCTTTGATTGTAACTTCTTGATTAGCAACATAGTTTCTTAAAGATTCTATTAGTTGATCTTGGTAGTTAGTTGTAGGTGGGGTGAAAACTGATTTCTCGAATGAATTGTCAAAATCGAAATAAATATCATTACTATTTGTACCACTACTTGTATTTTGTTTCGGGAAATTTAATAAAATGTATTTAGAAAAATACATTCTATAATTCTGATTTTGATAAGCAGCTGATATATCTTCTGCTGCACCTGGGAAAGCGTAAAATGAAGTGCCGTTAGTTTTTAGTCTTTTATAATTCGGTGTTACAGCCATATTTATTATTCGAATTTGATTTGAATTATATATTAAATAGATACACCTCTATTCTAAACAAAGTAAAATCTTAAAATTATAATAAAAAATCAATTTACAATGATATCAACTATTTTTTACTTAATTGGACTTTTTATATTCTTACTTAATTTTGTAATACTTTCTAATTTTTCTAAGTATGTTTTTATCAAAAACTTCTTTGAAAAGTTTCAGAAGATAACAGGAAAAAATCCAGAATCAACAGATTTTTCTACTTCTGATTTTCAATTTTATAATTTTATAGTTATAACAAATTTTCTCACCTTTTCCTGGTGTTTTATTGGTTTGATTAGTAGTAATTGGGCTTTTTTTGTTTTCTATTTTCTTTATAATCTTAGCTTCAATATATTTTCAAAAAATATAAATATAGAATTTTTACAAAAAATAATCTATTTATCAAGACTAACTCTAACAGTATTGCTAATTTTTTTATTAGTTGTAAATCACTTTCATCTACATCTAAATTTAACAGAAATTATTTTTGAGCAGTTGAAGCGCTAATTTCTTCTTTGATACTAACCACTATTTCCTTAACTGCTCTAGCAGTACCTTTAACTATATAATCATATAAACTAAAGCTAGACATATCAGAAGGAACTTCATCATAAAAATTAATTTGTGAAAGTAGTTCATCTATTTCATTTCTAAAACTCAAATAAAATTCATAAACATCAGCATCATTTATCAAACCTTCTATTTGATTTTTATCACTATCTTTGATATAAGCTTCTAAAAATTCTTCAAAAACCTCTTTTTCTCCGCTTTTCAAAGATTTTATAATTTTTTCCACAACAGCTGATTTCAAATCTTTGTTTTCTGGTTTTAATACTGATTCGATTTCTGTTTTCAAATCTTCATTAATGAATTTAAGATAATTTTTTATTCTCATGTATCTATATATTAATTATTTAAACTTAATTTCCCCAATTTCCTTCGAAAACACCATTGTACCATATACCACTATCAAACTGACCACCATCAAATATACCATTTGTCCAGATTCCACTTTTCCAATACGAATCCTTGAAATAACTAACCACACGTAATCCAGTTTCTACATTTACATAGCTTTGAGTAGCTATCTGTGAATTAACACCAAGTGAAGATAAATTAAAATTTAAGAATAATTTAGTTTGTTCAGTTGTACTATCCTCTAATATTTTATTTATTCTATACTTTCTTGGAATATCATTGTTACCTAATGGTGAAAAAGCACCATTTCTATAATCATCTATTATCCAAATTGAATCACCTGGGTTAAACTTAAAGGTACCATTTAATGTTATCGAATTCGTGGAAGCAGTCGCTGGTAATATCGGATCGACACCTATTACTTGTATTTCCTCTAAAATCCCACCAAACCAACTACCACTTTTGAAGTCAATATTATAGACAATACCTCCATAAAAATTTCCTTTTAACCAGATACCTGTTCTCCAAATTGAATATTTGTGTATATCTGATATATCTGGTAAACCTGTGGTAGAATTAATATTAAGAAAAGAGTGAAATTCACCATCTATCCATTTACCTGCATGCCAAAGTGATGTTCTACTATTTGTTGATTTTGTTCCAAATCTAGATAGTCTACCTTTGTCATTACCAAACTGCCCATTATACCATATTCCATTTTCAAAATCTCCAGATTTGAATAAGCCATCTAAGAAATAAGCTGGTTTAGCGTCACAATTGAATACACCACCTTCCCAACTTCCTAAAACCCATATACCACCTTGAAATCTTCCATCAAGCCAAGTTCCATCATTCCAAATTCCATCATACCAAAGACCCGTTTGCCATTCACCACTATATTTTCTACCATTATACCAAGTGCCACCACTCCAAGTTCCTTCGAACCATCTACCATTAAACCATCTTGATGCTGAATTATCAACAAATGAATCATCAACTAGAACTGAAATTACTTGATAAGTAGTGTTATATGAATTCCAAGTTCCTCTATACCAGTCACCACTGACCCATCTACCTGAGTACCAAGTTCCACCAAACCATCTACCACAATACCAGATACCAGAATACCAAATTAAACCACCATTTGAGTCTCTACCTATAATAGCATCAGAAATTTCTGCTTCTAACAACCATGAATAATTATTAGTTAATTCTTCTAAAGATAAACCATCTACTAACTGATATCGAAACTTGTTTAAATCTAAGTTTTCTAAATTATAAGTATCTAATCTTAAAATATAATTATCTGGTTCAACTTCTATTGCTCTACTAACCTTTTTATCGCTTCCTAAATCAAACAAATCAACCGGTATATAGTTGAAAAATGGATCTTTTTTTACAAATGAAATCGTACCTAAGTCTTGAGCTACAAAACTTGATTGTCCATAATCTACAGAAGTAATTACAAATGAATAACTTTGACTACTGACACTATCTATAATTGTATGTAATCCAAAATAGTGTGGGTTTAATTGTTGGGATGAACCAGTTCCAGCATAAAAAGTTAAATCTACTAAATCACCAATAGCTAATTCATGTGTACCTCTTATTACCAAACCTAGTTTATCTGTGAATCCATTAATATTAATTTTGAATGTATTCAAAATTTTGTACTGTTTTTCCTTTTCAACGTTGAGAAGATTCATAGCTATTTGAAAATCATAATCAGTATAAATAATACCACTTATGAACTCACGTATATTATAGTCAGAAGCCAAAATTTTAAAGTAAGAATCTGTTGGAAACTTAGACATGAGTTCACTTTCTAAATTAGTGAATGTTTGTAAAAATTGTACACTTTTTGTTATAGAACTTCTTTGTATATTATTCAAGGTTTGTAAATCACTACTTATTTGTGATAAGGTGTTTCTAGAAATAATATCAAATGAAAAAGCATTGAAAAGATTTGCAATAGAATCGTCTATTTGAATTTTCTTATGAAACTCCATAACCCAACCATTTATAGACTTATCATAATACTTCTTGGTTATCAGCAATTTTTCAGTAGTTATTGTTCCAAAAGTAGTCGAATAGATTCTTAAATCAATAAAAGTATAAATCAAAAGTGAGTCGAAATGGAATTTAAAATCTTCACCGAATATAATTTGATTTGTACCACTTTTATAATAACTGTTAGTGCCTGTGATTGGACCTATTGTTGTATCTACAAATATGTTACTATTCGTAAATCCACCACCGTTATTTCCAGGTATACCATAATACTCAGGCATTATAGTCATTTTCAAACTTGGATAAAATCTTGAACTATCGATTTTATCCAAATAGTCGAGTATATTATAAGTTGGTGTATATCCAAAATTTAAAAAACTGTCTCTATAAACCAAATCCTTTGATACAGAGCCTAAAGTAGCATTAGCCGCTAAATTATAATAAGCAGTTTTATTATTAAATCTTGGGGAAATAGAAACAACGTTAGAACTTGTAGCCATACTGTAACCAATTGATACAGGATGTAATTCAAAATTTGTAACTAATCTAGTAACATTATCGTATTTATTTAAATTACTAATAAATACTTGTGTGTTTGGTGTTTGTAGATTTTTAATCATGTTTTGATTAAAATCCGAATAACAATAACAATAAATATCAGCTACTTCACCGAATAGTAAACCAGATGGAAATGTAGGAACTCTAACTTTTATTGGTGAAGAAACTGAGGGATTATATCGATAAGCTTCAATCCTGTTAATAACCAAGTTACAATCAACTACATCTGAGGTTAATCTTAATACATCACCAATATTTGGAGCACCACCTGCATCAATTATTGTTTTTCTGAGTGTTAATTTAAAGATTAACAAATATTTATTCAATAATATTCTAAAATTAGTATTATATTGATTTGCAATTTGTAAAGGTGGTTTTTCAATAAACCTTGAAAAAGTTGGTGATTCAATAGTCGGTGCTAAAGGTAATATTTCACTCAATGAAGATGTTATCTGTGATGATGGTATTGTAGAGTTGAAAACTGGTGAACTTGATTGATAAGAAAAAGTAGTTGAAAACTCTACTCTATTTGCCTCAGAAATATTTGAATAATATTTAAAAGTTTTTTCACTATCTTTATAATAGTCTATCCAGTTGTTTTCTCCACTTAGACTACTCAAAACTAACGACTGTGTGAATGAACTTTGACTGAAAGTTACTGAAGAAGGCAATCGATATTCACCTTCATCTGTAAAAAAGTTTAATTTTGATGCAATATCATAATCTAAAAATAAAAATTTAGATTTAATTTTAGAATTTAAAGTTGGATCTAAATCAGTATACGAAAGTGTATTGATATTAAAAAATTGCGCTAAAGAGTTGTTACCTACAAAATAAGGTACATCATTTTCAACATTAAAGATTAGTTTGTTAATATACTTATCAATCGAAACAGAAACATTACCCGTAGCTGTGTTACTAACCGTTCCGTTTATAGTGAAGTTACCGATGTTGAAGCGATAGACTTTATCACCTATAACTTGAATATCATATCCATCTGCCATGCTGATAGACCTAACGTCAGAAAAAGACTGTGTTGGTGTAAAATAAATAAATTGATTTTGAGAGTTTGTAATCAATCTATCGATATCATAACATATAACTGTACTATTATTTGCAGCCAAAAGTAATAAATTACCTCTATTAGTTTCAACTTGATAGTTGTGTGTTGTTGAAACATAACCACTGTTGATACTATTTGTCAAAGCATCATAGTTATAATAGAACTTAGTTTTAATGACAAAAGTTGTATTTTTTAATTTACCATCTAACTGTTGTGGTAAGACTATTTGAGTCGACTTCTTGAAAAGATTTGTTCCAGTTGGTACCGGTGTAACTGGATTAGCTAAATAGAAATCCCAACTTAAAAAAGCTGGATAATTCGGTGCTGTAACAAAAGTAGAATTAAAATTAGAATTCGTATAAATAATTGTGCCATCAAGTTCTTCAACTTGTATAGTTCCAAAAAATTGCGATGCTGAAAAAGTCGATAATCCAAAGTATCTACTATCTAACTCTATATTAATCCTATAATCTGGTGTAGTTCCAAATGAATTCGATTCGGTATTTATATAGACTAAGTTTTGCCCAAAATCATTTATAGTGGTATCTTTAACAGAATTTTTTGGCACAAGTCTTACCCAATCTGTTTTCCACATATCATTAATATCTTCAATCAGAGTGTATTCATCCAACAAATTCAACTGTTTAGCTACTTTTCTTTGATAAGAAATCCAAACACCATTTACATAAGTAAACTCGATGAATATTCCAATGTCACCACTTACATATGTTTTGTTTAAATCATAGTAAACTACTTTATTAAAAGAGTAAATATCAAACTCTTCAACCACTAACTTATTCCAACTTAAACCACCATCTTTTGTCCACCAGATGGTGTTGAAATCCCCAACTACCTTTCCATATAAGTTACTAAAGAAAGAAATTGATTTAAAGTTAGAAGTCTCTCCTAAATCGATTTTTTCTATTTTGAAATTGTGTTTGGTGATTTTCAATAAAGTTCCTTCGTCTCCGCATATCCAATAATAGTTTTGAGTATCTACAATAGATCTTAAATTCACCTTATACTTATTACTGATAATAGAAGATTGACTGAAAGTTGCACTAGATGATACAATATCTTGGTTGTTTATTATTACACCAAACTCTCCAATCACAACTGTTCTTGGTGGAATACTATATGTTCTACTATCAACATCTATATAAACTGATTGTGTAGCATGTTGAATCAAATCATAATAATTTATATCGTAGATATTATTATAATCAACTCTATTTCGTAAAACCCAATTATGTTTTTCTACAAATTGTAAGTTATCACCTTCTGAATTAACTGGATAATAACCATTTTTTAGTCGTGAAAGATGAAATTGTCTTTCTCTATTTGTATTACCTAACTTAACTACTACTGAATATCTATACACTTCATCATAAGTATTTAATTCATCGGTTTTTATTAATTTGTTATCTCGATATTGATAAATACCATTTACTTCATTATACCAAAAGTAAGTTCTTGAACTAATGTTATCACTTACTAAAAAGTAATCAGATACTATTTCTGTAGTTGAAAAATAAATTTCTGGGTCTACACTAGACGATAAGGTGATTTCAGTAGTTTGGTCTTTAATCAAAACCCGGTGCCCCTCAATCAATCTTACACCATCGATTTGATAATTTGTATTGGTTTGCCCAATGTCTGTTAATAATTCAGTTGTTGCAACATCAACTAATAAATAGTTACTTAATTGGTCTTTAATTAATTTATTTGGTGTAAAAAGATTTTTTATTGTAAAGGCGTTTTCTTTAAGGTATTTGTTATAAAATTCATTTGAATTATTTCTATTGATTGCTATAATTGGACCGTTTAGTGGTGCATTCCAAGCAGTATAAGATTCTCTTACATAGAATCCAATTTTATCTATTTCAAAAGTGTTATATATATTTTCGAATCCATCAATCGGTAGATAAGTAGAACCACTCAAACATTTAGAATAAAGTCTAACTTTTTCTAAATCCTGCTTCAGATTATCATAGTTGTCTTTTGACAACGAGTCTGATTGGTTCGACCATTTACCTGTATCTATATTTCTTACAAACATATCATTTTTTGACTTTTATAGTCCAAATAGGACCCTTAATATCTAGTTCTAATTTTTCTTTGACAATTTTAACACCGGATTTCTTAAGTATAACTTTTATTTCATCCATAAATTTATCATATTTATAAATTTCTACGATGTAATCAGCACAGTTGATTACAAAAGTAGTCTCATTCCCAAATATTAAATTAATCAACAATTCTTCCCTGTTTTTCATTTCTCTCAAAATTAATTCTATGTTTTATATATTTAATTTAATACATTCTATCAGGAGAAATTACTCAAATAAATAAATATACTAAAATGAGTAGAATTCTATGAACAAAGAGAAACAAAGACAACACAACGAGACACAAGGTATGGTTGAAGAACATTATAAGTCCAGAACCAACAAAAAATCAGGAATTACTAAACAAGAATGGGATAAAGCAAAAGAAAGAATCCAATTAACTGAAAAACAAAACAATCTTTATAAAGGAATCAGAAATAATACACTTACTATTTGCCAAGGCCCTGCAGGGACAGCCAAGACCTTTATAGCTTGTTATGCTGCTTTAGCTCTCTTAGCTGATAAGAAAATCGAAAAGATTATCTTGACAAAACCAATTCAAGAATCTGGGGAAAACTTAGGCTTTCTTCCTGGTACAATGCAGGAAAAAACAGATCCATTCATGCAATCTTATTTCTCTAACTTTAAAAAAATAATTGGTAATCAAACATTCGAATTTTTGAAATCTACTGGTGAAATCGTTGTTGAACCACTAGCCTACATGAGAGGAACAACCTATGATGACGCTCTTATGTTACTTGATGAAGCTCAAAACTGTACAATGCACCAATTAATGCTTTGGGTAACTCGTTTAGGTAAGAACTCAAAAGCAATGATGATGGGTGATATATCCCAGTACGATATTAAGAAAAAAGACTCTAAGTTTTTAGATTTCATTACTATAATTACCGGTGAGTATAATTTCAAAGAAGATGATGTTGCGGATATTAAAACTTATAAAACACAATTAGGTGATGTATGTTCTCACAAATTTGAAACAGAAGATATTGTTAGAAACAAGTTTTTGATTGATTTAGTCAATCGTTATGAAAAATATAAATATCAAAACGGACTTTAACATAAAAAAGTCAGATAGTGATATCTGACTTTATTTATTTGTATATTCGGAAATATTTAGAATCTAACTCTTGATGTAAGGCGAACTTTGCTGGGAATCCAGTTTCATCAATTCTTTTTAGTAAGTCGTTTATTGAAAAACCTGCTTCATCTTCTGGATCTGGACGTAAAAATTCAATTGGAACATCTTTAACTTCAACAACAGTATTACAACCTTTTTCTTGAGCAAACCAAAGTGCATCTTCCCATTCTGAAGAAAGATATAAGTATTTTCCTTGTCCCAGGTTCGAGCCAATTCTGTTGGATGGTTTCCAACCATTTTCAACTAAATTATTAGCGTTTTCTTTACAAGTACCGTGATAAAGTGTTAATTTTCTATTCAGTGTCTCAAACAAAAATTTGTCGAATTTTTTTATCATAAATTGACTTTTTTTCTATATATAAATTATGAACTATTCAAAAGAAGAACTCGCTTACATACTTTACAATAACCGTAGTATTAACGGTGTTGTATCTAATTTCTTACCAAAAGATATTGACCTACAAATTTTATTGCAAATCGAAAGGAAATTGAATTGGTGTAAAAAATTATTCGGTCAATACGAAAGATTTATCGAAATAGATAAATCGAAAATTGATACAGGTACAGAAGATATTCAACTATCCAGAGAAGATTTAGAGTATATACAGGAAAGTGTTGATAGCACTATCGGTAAGTTCTCTAATATAGAACAAAAATTTCTTTATGAAAGAGGAATCACCGACGAAGTTCTATCAAAACATAAATTAGGAGGACTCTCATTTATTCAAGATCATGATATACTCGTAAAACTAAACGCGTCTCTTCATCCCCTCCTACACAATATAATCAATCCAGATTTAGATACTAACGGAATTCTGATACCTCTTTACAAAAATGATAAGTTAGTCAACTGCGCAATTCGTAGAATATCAGATGAAGGTAAGATGAAATATAATTTGACTGTTCCAGATATAGATGTTTGGGGATTATCTAATTCCGATGAAGTATGGATTTGTGAGGGTTTATTTGATATGATGGCTCTTCAAACAAAAGGACTAAATGCCATATCTGTTTCAAGTGCTATGTGGTCTACTATACAGTTATATAAGTTATTAGAAACAAAACCAAAAGTAATCAATATTTTGTGTGATAATGACCAAGTTGGTTATAAAACTGGTGCTATTCTTAATAAGTTTTTTAATTTATATGGAATTAGAAATCAAACTTGGGTGTGTCAGAATGGAAAAGATGCAGCAGAAATTATTTTTGAAAAGAAATTAGACTTAGATGATATCACACCAGTATCAATAACTAAAGAGATGTTAGGTAAACAAGATTTGAGTTTTGATTTTTTGAAATATTTAACTGGTAGAACTTTTTAATATATAAAAGAAAAAATTATTTTAATGTCAACTATAAATCTTAATGTCAGAGGTGTTCCAATCGAATTGACTTCAGAACAAGCTTATGATAAGTTTATCAAAGATTTCAAAGGCTTAATTAGTGATTATAAAGGTTTCTCTGGTGTTGAAAGTTTCTTTGTAAAAAACTATTCTCAATTAGCACAAGACAGTTCAATCACAGTCGAAGAGGATTTAGAAGTAATTGAAAGTGACCTATATGACTTGGGATGGGATGAATCAGCACTCTCGAAACTATTTTCTCAATATGAATTGAAAATTACTGATGAGTTAATAGACGATAGTAGGGGAGCTTTTGACTGTTTCCTATATAAATGGACTGGTGGTGATTTTCCTTTGGCTGGATATTCACTTAACTTCACAGATACGGATGATATAATAGTGAAGTTTGCTTATGGATGGCATCAAACATCATTTGGAAAACTATTTTTAGAACAAAATGACGCTTTGGACAACTTTCAAGATATTGCTACTAAGGCACTTTTTGGTGAATTAAAATTTTTATTTGATAGAATAGTAGTTATTGTAGCTGATGTAAGACAAACTCTCAATAGGAGTCAGCAAATGAATGGTTTGAGAGATAAATTTTATAAATATATCACAATTGAATCAAATATAATCAAGGTACAAATTCAGAAATATTTGGACGCAATGAATTTAGTATTCTATTTGAATAGTAAAGGTTCACCAGATGAACATTTTTCTTTAGAACAAATAAAAACAAATTTTAAGACTTTTATCGAGGATTTTGGAATATCACCACAACAATACAAAATTGAACTAAGTGGAGAAATATTAAAAATCAATCTATTAAAATGATAATCAATCTTAAAAGTCAAACCGAATTATCTGGCTTCTACCTAATCTATGAAGGATCAACAAATTTAGAGAAGCCAGGATGGTACGGCATTAGCCATTTGATGGAACACCTTTTTTGCAAGAACTTTGAACATCTTAGAGAAGACTTCGAAAAAGAAGGTTTAGACTGGAACGCATATACTTCTTCTTCTGAAATAGTTTTTTACTTTACTGGTTTAGAAGAAAACTTAAATGCTCGTAAATACGAAATCTTTGAATTAATGTCCCAATTCAACGTAACAAAAGAAGACTTTGAAAAAGAAAGAAATATAGTATTACAAGAATATGGAGATTATTTTGGAGAACAAACTGAATCACACGCACTTAATTTAGGTAGAAAACTATTCAAAGACTTTGATCCAATTGGAACTAAAGAAGATTTAGAAAAACTGAAATTTATGGATTGTTTGAATTTTTATGAATTACAATTTCAAAATCCATCTAAAATAATTAACGTGTCTTCAAAATCCAAATTTGAAGCATCTGGAATTGATTTTTTTCAACCACAATTAGACAATAAATTTAAATTTGGACCTTATTCAGATGTTAAATTGGAAAAAATGAATGATTTTGGTGATAAAGCTTCTCTTATTATGGTTTCACCAGTAGCTGAATCTGACTTCAATTATATCACGTTTATTAATTCTATGTTATCATCAGGATTATCATCACCTTTATACACAGAAGTTAGAGAGAAAAAAGGATTGGTATATTACATTAGATGTCAACAGTCGAGAATGAACAAACAAGGAGTTACTTCTATTTCTACTCAAACATCTACTAAAAATGTTGATGCGGTTTATGATGCTGTTAAAAAGGTTTTGAATAATCCAGACAAGTATTTAACAAAAGATAGATTGGATACTATTAGAGAGTCTTACTTAATCAAACTTAAAAAAGATAAGATTAATAGATTCAATAATGTAAACCATTGGATTTTACCAAAAGGTTGGTCTGTAAAAGATATAGTTGAAACGGTGAATATCAAAAAAATTAGAGAGGTTTATGAGAGATACTTTAATTTTGATGATTTTTATTTATCAAATGATAAAACAGAATTTAAATAAAACAAAATGAAACATTTAAAAAATTTTAGACTTTTCGAAAATTCAGGTCAATCACCACTAATAATAATAATTGTTCCAGAAACAGATGAAATTTTTACTAAAAACCACGATATTAGTATACAAGCTAATATTTCAAATATTGAAGACGCTAGTAATATAACTTTAGAAGTTAATGGTGTTGAATTTACTAAATTCAGATTCGATCCTAAGGGATTGAATGATAACAGATTTGATAAAGATGCGAATTTCGTTGCAAACTATCTAAAATTAAAACCGGGTACCAACGAAATTACTATTACCTGTCAAAATGATTTTGGTACAGATTCAAAAACTATAATAGTAGAACAAGATAGAGAATTTTGGAGAGAGATTGAGGAAATCACTTTTTCAGAAGATGGAATGGAATGTTCGGTTGTAGAAAACCAAGCAAAAAAATATGATACAGACCTTGAGGCAATTCGTCAAAATGAAATTGAAAAAGTTTTGAGTTTTTTCAAAAAGGAATTGTCTAAGAAAAATGCCTTAGATGTTACACAAGTAGATATTCAAATAGTAAAAGAAGGAGAAGTTGTAAAATTAATATTCAACCAAATGACCAACTCTGAATTTTCTCTTTGTAAGGATGCTGATGATAGATATTTTACCAAAATGATTATTAATGAATATAATGAATACAACTACAAATGTTTTGATTTTGTTGGTCTGGAGATATGTCTTATGGATGGAATACATAATTGGATATCTAAATACTACATGACACTTTAATATGATTAATATTAGTAATTCATAATTAGATACTCTTTTCCCATCAGAGTTTTGAAAAAAACAAACAAAGAAAGTTAAATTTTTATCTACATGAACTTAAGATTTATTAGTCTTATTTGAAAACTTATCTAAATTTCTTATCTAAAATAAGAAGTTTTTTTATTATGATAAATACTCCATTTAACTACACAGGCAGCAAATTTCGCCTACTCAATCAGATTTTACCAAACTTCGACTACACAAAAGATTTCTTTATTGACTTATTTTGTGGTGGTGGTTCTGTTTATACAAATGTAGTCGATAAATACCAAAAGATATTAATCAATGATAAAATAGAAGAATTAGTTCTGATACACAAAAATCTTATCCAGAATTCTGATACATTTGTTCAGAACACTAAATCTGTATGTGTCGATAAAAATAGTGATGAACAATATGCTAAATTAAGAATGGATTTCAATGCTTCTAAAAGTCCAGAGAAGTTATGGGCTCTTATGTTGAGTTGTACAAATAACCTAATGAGGTTCAATAAGAAATTTGAATTCAATCAAACATTTGGTAAAAGAAGTTGGAATGGTAATACACAAATAAAAGTAGATGAATTTGTGAAACACATTACGAATTATAAAGATAAAATTTATTTCTCATCAAAAGATTTCTTTGAAGTTATACCAAAAAAACCAAGTATGGTATATCTAGATCCACCTTATACAAACTCAGAAGCGGGATATAATTCGTACTGGAGTTTGCAATTAGAAGACAAACTTTACTATTACATTTTAGAACTTGATAAGAATGGACATTCATTTATGTTGAGTGGTCTGTTTGGAAAACACAAAGATGGTAAAGAGTGTCAATTGATTACAAAGTTGCTTAATGATGGATATAATCACAAGATTTTGGATTTTGACTATGAAAAAGTTGCTAGAAACAAAAATTCAAAAGATAGTCAAGAGATAATAATTTTTAACTATTAGTAATTCATAATTAGATACTCTGTTCCCATCAGAGTTTTCTTTTTATCGATTCGACAACCTTTATACCAATCTTCGATTTCAGGGAAGTAATAATAACTCAACATAAATTTTCCTTTTATTTTGGATAATAATTCAGATAATTCAAAGTGTGATTCATGTGTGAAATTATGATTTATATAATAATGTTCTAAATTTTTATAGGGTGGATCTAAATAAAACAATGTTTTTTCTGAATCATATTTTTTAAGTATTTCCCTGTAATCTAATTTGTGTATAGAATTGATTTTAGATAATTTATTCTGATAATTATCAATTTTTAATTTAAATGATTCAAAATTGAAATTACCCATATATACACCTGAATTAATAATATCATATTGGCTTTTTGAACACAACAAAAGTATTAGCCAGTTAGCGGCTTTTTGATATTCAATCCAGTTATTATCATAAAATTCTTTTTGTATTTTTAGGTACACCTCTTTATCAACAAAAATATTTTTGAAATATTCAATAAATTTATTTTCGCTCAAGTGTTTGATAACCAAGTAGTTATATTCATTAATATCATTATAAACATACCAATTTTTTTCTCTATTCTCTAATTCAAAATAGATAGAGAAGGCTCCACCGAAAGGCTCAACATAAGTTTCATAATCACTTGGGAGGTTATTTATTATGAAATCGGCAAATTTATATTTCGAACCTAAATAAGGTATAAACATATCTAAATTAATTTATCAATTTTATTTTCTCTTTCTTTATCAATTCTCAACAAATACTCTGGAATTTTTGGTATTTTGAAATTAATCCAATTATTTGATTCTGTTAGTTCAAAATAATTAGACCAACTTTTATCTTCGAACCAAATATTTCCAATTAAAACATAATAGTATTCGGTATAGTTGATATCTAAAAGATCTAAAAAAAACTTCCATTCTTCATCATTATACCCACTATATAGAAAAAAATCAGATGTTTCTACTTTATCTTTATGTTTGAAAATCTTAATTTCACAACAATATACTTTAGAGTTAACTTTATTAATATGTTTAATGAAATCCAATTTTAAATTTTTTTGTAGACTCACTTTAATAGATATATTTGTTCTTTTAATATATATTTAAAAGAGTAGATAATTTTTAAATGGCAATCAAAGTAGTTACAAGTTTAAATCCTTTAGAAGAAAACATTACTTTTCAAAAAACTCCTGTTTCAACAAAATTCTATAGCTCAAAAATTCTAAATTATATAGAATCGATTGAAATTGCTGGTTTTAGGAAGACTGTTTTTTACACCGAATTAAATACAAATTTGAATGTCGGTGATAGAGTTTTTATTGTTAATGGAAACTATGATTCTGGTAATTTTATTTCATTAGATAAATATACCAAATATACAGATGGTTACCGAGTACTTGGTTGTGATGGTTGTAGATTGATTCTAGACTTAGATTACACTGGAGAATTACCCTATTTAGAAGATAATATTAATAAATCAATTAAAGTCTATAATATAGAAAATCAAAGAGAATTCGATTATATTAATTCTATTAAAATAAATAATTTTCCGATTTCTTTTACAGATGGTGTAAACGTATACAACCCTTACCCTTCTAATGGTAATATTTCTAAATTTACTGGTAAAGTTTATAATTTAGGAACTTCTTCAATTCCAACTACTGTCTTATTTAGTGATAGTCTTATCTACACTAATTTTTCATACTCTGGTTCTACTTCTACTTTCAATAGAAACTCTGGTTTAGTAGGAACTGGTTTTTTCGTAAGAGACGATACTTCCAGTACACCACAATGGATAAATGTAACCACAGAAGTACTTTCCAATAAAATAAGATTAGTTAATCCTGATTATTCTGAAGTAGAGAATGTACTCTATATTAATGGAGAAAATTTTACAATCAGTAGTAAAGAATATAAACAAAGAAATACTTATACATTTGATGGTCTAAGTTGGAATTTAAATTTGAAATACAAGGTTCCCTATATTTCTAAGTTGAATTTTAGGTTTGGGAAATTCAAAGGTGTACACAAAGACGGAATCTTTGGTACAAATCTAAAACAAAATAATTGGGATTCAGCCAATTGGGTTTCTGGAGCTTTTATTAACTCGATTTGGAATTCTGGTGTTATGACCTCAAAGTCAACCGCTGGGGAAAAATCATATTATGCAACCTTGAATGTAGTTGCTGGTAATTTACAACCAGTTCAAACAATAGATTTTTCTAACAATAAGGGATTTGGTTATAATTTAGTTGAAGATTCAACTCTACTTACTGGTGAAATCAAGAATGCTAATATATTTAATAGTAATCTTGGAACTGGAAGCACTTATTCAGCACTAAATATTTATTTTGGACAAACACACAGCTTTGGATTGAAATTAACAGGACTTTATAATAAATGCGATATCGATAATGTTATTTCTGATAGAGCTAAATTTAGTAATAGTATAATAAATAACTCGAATCTAACTAATTCCGAATTAGTTAACTCGCAGATAATTAATTCTACAGCTAAGTCTTCTACTTTTACAGATGAAGAAGGTATAAATGTTATAGCTGCTGATCTTTGGTCTTATAATACAAGTATTTCACAAGAAACAACAATTAGAGGTATACTTAAATTGTATATTTCTGATTTAGATTTAGAAAAGGTATCTATCGGTGATGCTTTTTATTTAACAAAACTAAATAAAAATTTATTTTTAAGTAGTTTAACTGGTGATCAGAAAATAAAATTACCGATTGAAACTAAATTTATTTTTGATATTTACTCTGATTTTGAATTAGAAACAGGAAAAGTTATTGTCACAATAAAAAATAAAAATGATAACAAAGTAAAGACCACTGTAAGAAAAAATAATTCAGTTCCAACTACTTGGAGTAATGTATTCACCCGAAATACTGTGAATTATGCTTCTATTGATATTGAGTCAAGAGCTTTCGGTTGGTATGAAAGTACAACTAATCCAACAATCACTATTGGTGGACCCTCCCTACCACCTATAACACAAGTGGTATTTGTTAGTAATTTTTTAAATCCGATTGGGTTAGAATCGATAAATTCATTTTTTACTAATACGTATTTAAGAAACGCTGATTTTAAAAATGGATATTTTGACGAATCAAATTGGAAAAGTGGTGCTAATATCGATTATAAACATCACGTTATTCCTTTCAATGGGACAAATTTAAACATATCTTCTATTGGATTTGATACTATTTATATCGGTTTAGAAAAAAATTCTTTAAACTCACAAATCAATATACCGGGTGAAGATTTAAGAACTGATGATATTGTTTGGTTGGATTCAATAAATCATATTGATGGAAACGATATTAAATCAATAGCTGGTAGATATAGAGTAGTGGCTCTAAACATAGGCACTGTATATAAAGAGGTATATTTGAGAAATTTAGAAGGTTTGACTTTTTCAATTAGTGCTTCTTATCGAGTGGTTGGTGCTGAAAACTCTAATTATAACTCAATACATAAATTTAGAATAAACAATAGTCAAATAAGTTCTGGGTTATTAGTAAGAACTTCTTTAAAGAGTAATACAATAGTGAATAATGAATTTAATAATTTAGATAAAAATTTAGATATTCAAAATATTGAAAGACTTAGATTGATTAATATTCTTTTCAAGGGACTTTCCAATAAAGTTAATTCTGGATATGTTTTTAAATCACACTTTATTGATGAAATTTGGCAAAACGGTATATTATATAATTCAATCTGGAACGGTGGTAATTTTCAAAATGGTGTATTCAACAGCGGATATTGGAGAAGAGGTAATTTTATAAATGGTAGTTTTATCAATAGTAGGGATATTACTTCTTCAACACAAAGTTATGATAACTCACTACTACTTTATCGAACTTGGTTAGATGGAACTTTTCAATTAGGTGAGTTCTCTAATTCAACTTGGATGCGTGGTACTTTTAGTAATGGTAGATTCTATAATTCAGAGTGGTTTTCTGGTACTTGGAACAATGGTATACTTGGAAGTTCTAACTTAAAAGAAATTGATACCAAAATGGGTTATAGTGAACCATTATCACAGAGTGGTAGATTTACTACTTGGAATGATGGTATTGTTGAAAATGCGGTTGTAGGTGGCTCTGGTTCAGTTTATTGGAAAGGGGGGAAATTCAATAATGGAGAGTTTACTTCTTTTGGTAAAACAATAAATAATGAATCAATTTGGTATGATGGTGATTTCAATAATGGTAAATTTACTGGTTTAGCTCGTTGGAAAAATGGTAAATTTTTCAAAGGTAAATTCCATTCTAATTTTGGTTTAACTGCTTCATCACCAATCAATCCATCAACTTATTCAACTTCTTATGCTTGGGAAGATGGAAAATTTTTAGGTGGTGAATTCGGAAATGCAAGTACTGGAAATAATTCTGTATGGTATAATGGTGAATTTAGTGGTGGTATTTTTCAGGGTCGATTTTGGTATAAAGGTTTATTCACAAAGGGAGAATTCAGAGGTAGTGGAAGTGCTAGTTTAATTTATAATTCAAATATTTCAAATAGTGGTGAATATGTTTACTCAGATTCATTTAGAACAAATTATTACGGACTTTGGTTTAGTGGGATTGTATCAGATAACCCTAAAAATGTAAAAAATCAAGAAAGAGTATTCACAGAACTTCTGAGAAAAAGTGAAGAAGTCTTACCAGAAAATAATGTTATTTTTAGCAACATGCTCTGGAAAAGTGGAACTTTCAGTCACAAAAACGCAATTCTACAAAAATCTTTATGGTTGGATGGACAGTTTTATGATGGTACTTTTGATTCTTCTATTTTCAACCCTTATGTTGATAGAACTTTCGGAGGTTTAGCTACTTCTTCTTTTGCTTCAACAAGCTCTTGTATATGGTATGGTGGCAAATTTGATTCTACTTTCGGCACAGGCTCTTTTTATATATCCAATTGGGAAAGAGGAACCTTTAATAGAGGTTACATGTCTGGAGCTATTTGGAAAAATGGAGTCTGGAACTATGGTTTCGCCGATAATATTTTGTGGCTAGATGGACTGTGGAGAAATGGTAATTGGAATGGCGCTCCGTTTTCACACGGTGATGTAGATAAAACAGCTTTACCTTTTAAAATAAGTGATGGTAGAGCTAAGGAATTAATTTTGAATGTTGGTAGAAACTTAAATCTTAATGGCACAATTTATCTTAATAACGTCTTTTCTGCCTCAACCGCACTAAATATATTAACAGATCCAAATATAAGAACTTTGAATGTAGCAACAAGTAGTGTTTATACACCAAATAATGAGCAATATGCTTATATCACAAGTTTAAATACTTCTAATTCAAATAATAACCCATTTGGTTTAAATAATAACATAGGAGGATCAGTTACTTTTTATAACAGTTCTATTTGGGAATATGGTACTACTTTTTCCATATTTGGTGGTAGTGTAGTATCAAATAGTCATGTCTTTACTAAATTGCCTACTGGTTTACAACCTGATAGAGACATACCAGAAAGTAACAAACTATACGCTTCAATCAATGCTCTTTCACCAAATCTAAATGTATTTTCTTCACCTAATAAAACTTATGTTGTTAATTTACAATTAACAATTGAAGGGGCTGAGAAATCAGATCTTACTATAAAGGTTGGAAATAAAGATGAAGTAAAATTAACACTAAACTCTAATTCCCAATTTGTTGGGGGTAGAATTATTTACTATCCGAAACAATATAATTTGAGTTTTATCTACACAACCGAATCTACAGTTGTTTCACCGACTGATACTCAATTCTGGATAAAAAAAGGAAAAGGTGGTATTTTAAGAGTTTTGTATCTTGATATTGTAGATAGATTCTACCAGTATCATCCGATTTATAATAATTCTATCGTAGAAAACTCTATTAATTTTACAACCAAACAAATAAGTTTACCAAATGATTCAAAATTAGAAGTCTTAGCTACTTCAGATGATGGTAATTTAGTAGGTATAAATATTGGTAATGGCTTATTTAAATCAGGTATCTGGGAAAACGGTATTTGGAATAATGGATATAGAAGTAATTCATTTATTGGGGAAGAAGACTATTTTAAGTTTTCAGATGTTGTTGGATTGAATGGTGTGACACCTTATGCTGGAAAAGGTACTTATCAAATAGACAGTAAAACTTGGTTAGTAACACTTCAATCAATCGATACATTGATTGGTTTAACTATCGGTGATAAAGTTTCTATTGGTAATTTAGTGGCTATAGATATTAACGAATCAAGAAAATTAATTAAAGATTATTTTACAATCAAAGATATTGACTTGAATTTTAATACAATAGTAGTTGAGTTAATTTCTAACTTCCCTATAATTAGGGTAGAAAAAGATTCACCGAATCACTTAATATATGTAACAAAGAATGTTTGGTTAACCGGAGCTTTTTTAAATGGTTTATATAGGGGTGTCTGGAACAATGGATTATTCAAAAGTTACCCATTAATAGGTGTAATAGGTAATACACACTGGGTTGATGGTAAGTTAGATGGAGGTAGATTTATTTCTAGAAAAGCTCAAACTCCGCTAGTCTCAGAATACCAGACGGGTCTGATACAAAATTTTACTTTTATAGATAATAATTCTAAACCAACTAATCAAATACCAAAATATGATTCTTGGATGGATTTAAATTACAATACTAGTAATAAAACAACCATTAGTGAAGAAAGTGCTAATTATTTCGAATTACCTTATTACACTTTTACTTTTTCTTTTTTCCAAGATAACAGGGTTGAAACTTCAACAACTGGAACACAGTTGACTGGATTTATTACAAATGATGTTTTAGAAAGTACATCTATATTCAAGGATTCTCAAAATCAGAACTTCACTTATAAGTTAGGTTCTAAATTCACTATTTATGAAAATCTAATTCCAGATGAAGGTAGATTTTTAGATGCTTTTAGTAATAATAGAACTGGCTTAGATTTAACTAATTTCAGAAATGATGGTTGGTATTGGACCGACTTTGGTAATACAATTTCATTTACTTCTTCTTCTTCTCCAACTCTTATACAAAATATATTTAAAGGCTCACAATTAATAATCGAGTCAAATGTTGATAATCTAACTAAAAATAAATTGAGAATCAAAACAAGTCCATTTTTTCCATCTGCAATTGTACAGGTTTGGACTCTTGGATATAGATATCAAGTAAGGTTTGCTGGAATTATTTTGAATAATGAAAATATTCAAACTGAGAGAAACAGATATTATATCACTAATTTAAATTTAGCTACTTATTCAATGAGCGCGGCTACTTATTCAACCAACGGGGTTAATTCACAAACAACCGATCTCAAAACTTTATCTGACTTTAATGATAAACTAACTACTTCGTTAACTAAAACACAATATTTCTTTAATAGAAAAGATTTAAGTTTAAATATATCAGCTAGTTCTACATTTTTTGAGAATGGTAATCTTCCAACAAGTCCTTTTCCTGTACCTGTTCAAGAAAACAGCTTTGATGTAATTTTTAATAGCATATCTTTTTGGGAAGTAGATATGATTCCGTTTTTTAACTATTTTGGAAATGAAAGTTTAATTGATAAAGCCATTAAAACACCTTGGTTTGCTGTTGCACCTTTTATAGATTACTCTAATTCAGAGTTTGATTTTTTAGGTAATGTTAATTTAACAATCGATTCAGAATTAGTTAACAATCAGGTTAATTATACCTTAATATCGGCTGGAGGTGTAAGTGGTACAATCAATACACCGCCAGGTACAACAACTGTTGTTACAACTAACTTATAGTTTATTTTTTTATTAAAAATAAGTGACCAACTTTGCCTTTTTCCCATTTTGAAACATGTCCCATAGATTCAACTTTGTGAGACTTTTCACTTTCTGGGAATTTTATCTTACTTAGTTTTTGTTTACCAAGTATCCGACGTTCACCATTACAAGTTTCACACTCTGTTAGACCAACTTTACCTTTTCCACCGCAGAAATAACAATCTTGTCCATTCCAACTTTTACCTGAGCCTTCACAGAAGTCACAACCATCTTCACCATCAAAAAGTTTTAAGAGGTTACCGTTTTCATCTTTAATCTGGATTTTAGATTTGGTGTCTTTACCTTCACCACCACAAGATTTACAAGTTACCCATCTTTCATATTCTACTTTACCATTGAAAGTATCATCAACATAGACAAGTACATTTAACTGATTATTCTTTTTCCACTCTTCTAATTTTTCTTCATTCCAGGTTTTAGCATTATTGTTGAATTCATAATCTAAAAGTTCATAAGATTCATCATAATTAGCACCCCATCGACTTCTAATATCATAAGTCTTTCTATCTTCAGAAGTTAAAATAGTATAAGCCTCTGTGATTTGATTAAATATTTGAGCATCACCACCTTTATCTGGGTGATGGAGAAAAGAAAGTTTATAAAATGTTTTTTTAATTTGATTAGAATCTGCATTTTTAGAGACATCTAAAATTGCGTAATAATTTTTATTAAAATCCATTTTAGTCTAAGTTTTCTATTCTTTTTTCTTCTTTGTAAATTGCTTTTAGAATTTCAGCTCTTCTGATTTCTGATGGCTTCTGAAATTCTTTTCTTTCACGAATTTCCTTACTAATTTTTAAGTTGTTATACTTTTTTTTGTAGTTTTTAAGAGCTCTTTCAATTCCGCCTTTAGAATCATCTACTTCAACGATTATCATTTTCAATCAGTTTTTTTAATTTTAAATCCCTGGTAAAAGATTTTATTTCATCTGTACTCATTTTAGAGAATTTTTCAAAATTCATATCGATTCCTAAAAGTTGTGCCATTAAATCTATATATAAAATCATCTTTTCTTGTTCTATACTGGATGAATTATAAATCCAACTACCATTCGATATATTAGTTGTACTACCAGTGTAGATTATACCACTACTAAGTGTTGTTGTAGATAGATTATTGTTGTTCGGTGTTACAGTGTTCATGTTTACAGTTTTTATGGTGACATTTATATCCAGCCCAAATTGCTGGTAAGAGACAACAGAAAATATGATATTTAAAACCATAAACAATTACAAGACCCATCCAACCGAATTTCATGTTATGTAAGTCTATACCTAAAAAGTGATGTACTAAAATTTCTATCATTTGAAAGAATAAAAAACTCAAGATAAAAAAATAAGTAAATCTAAGTAAGGATTTTTTGTTTGAAAAAATTTCTTTAATTGTTGATATCACCTTTTTCCTTTTTTATTGTTTGTAAAATATATTCCAATTCATATTCATCTAAATCCATAGATATTAATATTACTCCATTTTGATTTGTATAATTATAGAGTTGTTTTGTTGTTAAATTTAAAATTTGATAATCTTCTTCAGACTCCCAAATTTTCCATTCACACTCACTTAATTTTTTGAATTTTAATTTATGAATTGAATTTTTTAAATTATTAACTAAATCAATTTTATCTAAATCCTGAGTATTTTCGATACTATTACCATCTTTGAAGTGTAATGTAATTTTTTTCATTCTAATATTTCTTTTAATTTCCTTTCTCTGATTAAATCCTTTATTTCTTCGATTCTTTTATCTTTTAATTCAGGAAATAATATAATAAAATCTCGAAAATGACTTCTCCTCAATTTGAATTCATCGATAAGTTCTAAGTTTGCAGCTTCTTTGACACTATTCCAGAGAACTACAAATCTTTCTAATTCTTCTATCTTAATATTATCAATATTATTTTTAGACATTCTCTATTTTTTCAATTTGTAATTCCGTGATTTCAGTGAAAACATTTTTATCAATTCTTAAAATTCTATCAAAAAGTTCTTCATTCATCATCGCGTGGTGTACTACAAATATATTTATTTTATATTCATTAGCAAAAGATTTCAATAAGTTCAAAATCTTCTCAATATTCTCGATATCAATTGAAGAAAAAACTTCGTCCAAAAAAAGAATGTTTATATTTTTCTTAGTTCTAATTAATTTTAAGTAAGCAATTAAAATAGATAAGTTAATTAGTTTTGTTTCACCTGTACTTAAAGAATCTTGTTCAATAGGCATACCAAACTGTCTAATTTGTGCTGTAAAAGTTTCATCCAATTCTATCTGAAATGGTAAATTCATTTTTGAAATATTACCATTAATAAAATGATTTATTGGTTTAATAATACCAGTAATAATATTTTTCTTAACACCATCTTCTCCAAATATTTTGGAAAGTTCTTTATAGTAAAGTTCTTTTTCTCTACAAAGATTTTGGTTTTCTATACTAATTTCTTTTTTTGAATTTAGTTCAGAAATAGTGTTTTCAAATTCTTTGACGTTGGAGTTAGAATCACCTTTTTCCTTTTCTTTTTGAAGCTCTAATTTATCAATTTGATTTTTATAGTTTTTTAAAAGATAATTTAAATCATTAAACGAAGTAGTTGTTGAATCTGAAATTGTTTGTAGTTTGGATTGTCTGTCTCTAACTAATTTGATGTTTGATTCAATTTCGGTTTTAATCGACTCTAAACTATTTTTCTTTTCAACTAAAGTATCTTTCAAACTATGGAAATGTTGTGTAGTAAAGTCTGTACTACAAGTTGGACATTTACCAGCTTCGTATAAATCGATTTCTTTTTGAGCAACTCTAATTTCAGATACAATATTAGAGTATTGTTCTTTTTCTTTGTCAATTTCAACCTTTAATTCACTTTCTTTTTGTTTGATTTTTTCAACTTTTTCCTTTAAAGTTAAGAATTCTTCTTTTTTAGAAGTCATCTGTACTTTAATTTCATCAATTTCAGCTTGAATGTTTAATTTTGCCTTTTCAACTGCTTTTTGAATACTTATTCTAATTGAATTAATAGAATCCTCTAAAGTAGATATTTCAGAATCAAATTTAGTTAATTGTAGTTTATTATTTTTATTTAAATCTTTTAAGATTTGATTTAAAATATTAATTACTTCTAAGTTGAATAGTTTATCTAATAGAAGTTGTTTTTCTTCATTTGTTAAAGAAATAAAGTTTTTAAAGTCGTTGATGCTCAGAGAAATAAAGGATTTAAATGTCTCTAAATCCATTCCAATATAGTTCTCTATTTTTTCATCTAAATTTGCTTTTCCAGCTCTGTCATTTTCAACTCCGTTTTCTATTAGCTTTAAAAAGTTTGGACTAATACCTCGAATTACTTCTACTTCTGTACCACTAGATTCGAATTTAATATGAACAGATAAATCACCACCATTGATTCTATTTGGTAGAGTTGATAGTGTTGCCCACTTCTTTTTATTTCCTTTACACTTACCATATAAAACGTAATCAAAACTGTTCATAAGTGAACTTTTACCATTTCCATTACTACCTGAGAGAAGTATTAATTCACCCTTCTCACTATTGATGGATAGAGTTTGTTCGGAATTTCCAAATGATTTGAAGTTCTTTATTTTAATTTCTTTTATATACATTTTATCCTAAAATTACATTTAAATTGTTTTCTCTACTGAAGTTCAATTCAACAGTTAAATCATCAATTGTTACCTCGATTAATTCTTTTGAAATTGATTGATTTATTTCATTAATATCTTTTCTTAATGATTCTAGCATGTTTGGATCTTTGTAAGCTAAATAATTTGAATAATTTCTTCTAATTCTAAATCCAACTTTTTCAATTCTTATATCGAATGTATTTTCAGTATTGTAATTTTTACTAGACTTAACTCTATTTAAATCACAAAAAATAGAAAATCCTTCATTAAAAGGTTCAATATTAATCTTGTCTTTAATCTTGATTAAATTTAAGACAAATTTTGAGAATTTTTTTGATACACTTTCATCAAACTCACAATAACCAAACTCTCTCTCTTCTATTTTAGCTGGTGATGGTTCTTCTTCACTATATTTCTTTCTATCGCTTTCTTTGACTAATCTGAAAATTTGCTTTGCTATTTTTTTTATTTCTTTCTTTTTCATATTCTAAAATTACATTTATTAATATATAAAAATAAACCTAAAAAGTTATAAGTGGCTAGAACAAACCCTTTGAAAATCGAACAAAATGTACCAGAACTATATCCAAGACTAGTTCAATATGTTAATGGGCAATTCTACGACGGTAATGGTAATCCAATCAACATCACCGGTGGAGCTATTGTCAACAACCCACTTCTTAACAAATTAATCATTTCAGACGGTACAATATCTGGTTTATCTACTATACCCGAAGTTTCTTTTGAAAATGGAACTTTAGTTGTTAATAGTAATTTTCAATTAGTAAATGGTACTCAACAAAATGGATATTTCCTAGTGTCTGATGCTAATGGTGTAGGTTCTTGGACATCATCTATTCTATTTTACTTTCAATCCACACCACCAACACCAAATCCAGAAAAGTTGGGTTCACGTTGGTTTCACTCCGAGACTGGTTATGAATATGTTTGGATTTCAGATGGAACTAGTTCTAATTGGATTCAACCAACACAAGTAAATGATGTTCCCTATACTACAACAGAAATAAATTCTGCTTCTTTTTCCACAGACTTCGAATATGAATACTACGGAGTAATATATACAGGAGGAATTTGTCAAGTTTATTTACCTTTGGGTACAGCTTCTATTGATAATGGAAAATATATAACTATAGCTGATGAAGTTGGTAATATTTCTTATGGTAATCGAGGAATAAATGTTATTGCTTCTGGCACTCAATCTATAAATGGTCATTCAGATATACTGATGAAAATTGATTTTATGTCTTTAACATTTCTTTTCAGAAACGGAAAATGGAAAACTATATAAATATACTATGTCTTACACTTATACCGATAAAATAAAATTTGCCTATACCCCTAATTTCGATAGTTTCAATAGGCTTCGAATTTCAGAACCATTTACCTTATTTGATTCGAGTCATCGTTTTCGTGATAACGGTTTATTTGCAACATCCATGACGGGAAGTGCAACTTATTCATTCAATTCAAGTCAAGGTTTGATGGATTTGACGATTGGTACTTCTAGCGGCAGTCAAATTTTAAGAGAAACTTATCGAACTTTTACCTACCAACCTGGTAAAAGTCTTTTAGTGTTAAACTCTTTTGTTTTAAATTCAGCTAAGACAAATTTAAGACAAAGAGTTGGATATTTCAATAATGATGGTTTATACTTAGAACTTGATGGATCTGATATTTACTTTGTAAAAAGAAGTAGTGTAACAGGTTTGCCGATCGATACAAGAGTAACTCAGTCTTCTTGGAATGTCGATCCAATGGGTGGAACAGGGCCATCAGGTTTAACATTGGATATTTCAAAAGCACAAATATTGTGGTCAGATATCGAGTGGTTAGGAGTGGGTAGTGTTAGAATGGGATTTGTTATTAACGGTGAGTTTATTCTTTGCCACACATTTCATCATGCAAACTTAATTAATTCTACTTATATTTCAACAGCTTGTTTACCGGTTAGGTATGAAATTACTAACACCGGTACAACCTCTACAACTTCTACACTAAAACAAATTTGCTCTACTGTTTTATCTGAAGGTGGTTATGAACTAAGAGGGATGCCAGTTTCGGTAACTACTCCTATAACAAGTTCCATTAATTTAACAACCGCTGGCACTTACTATCCAATAGTTTCGATAAGATTGAAATCCACTAGATTAGAAGGTATTGCTGTACCAACAGGAATATCACTTCTACCTGACGCGGCTGGAAATTATAGTTATGTGATTATTGTTGGTGGTACTACAACTGGTGGAAGTTGGGCATCAGCAAGTGTAGACTCAATAGTAGAGTATAACTTATCCGCGACTTCTATTTCTGGTGGGATGGTTACACAGACTGGATTTTTTTCTCAAACCAATTTATCCTCCACTTCTGTCGAACTAAGTAGAGATGACCTTTTTAGATACCAATTACAAAGAAACACATTTACTTCAATAGCACAAGAATTTACACTTTGTGTAGCTTCGAATGGATCTGGTGATGATGTATATGGTAGTATAGATTGGCAAGAAATAACAAGATAAACATTATGCCGATAATTTTTCCTTCAAATCCGAGCTTAGGTCAAGTTTACACAAATCCAACATCTGGCGATTCGTGGAAATGGAACGGTTATGCTTGGGAAAGTTTGGGTAATGTGAATCCAATTGGGCCTCAAGGTCAAACCGGACAAACCGGTCAGACTGGTGCTACTGGACCAGCAGGTCCTACCGGGTCTACTGGATCGACTGGTGCAACAGGACCTGCTGGTGCAACGGGAGCAGTGGGTGCTACCGGTCCGACTGGTGCTACTGGCTCAACCGGTGCTACTGGCTCGACTGGTCCTACTGGGTCGACAGGAGCTACTGGTTCTTCTGGTGCCACCGGATCAACAGGTCCTACTGGCTCAACCGGTGCTACCGGCTCAGTGGGTGCTACTGGATTGGCGGGTGATACTTATTTTGGAATATCAGCTACAAATTTTTTAGTACCAAATGTTGGTGATGTATTAACATTGTCTTCTGTATCAGATTTGAGCTTCAGCACTAATCAATACGCAATTGTTTCAAATTTTGTAGGAACATTTTTTATATCTAAAATTCTATCTTATACACAATCAAATGGTGAAATAACTTTAGATGTTGAATATGTAAATGGTAATACATCTGATTTAGGTGGACACTATATAAATTTATCCGGCACTGTTGGAATACCTGGATCCACCGGAGCCACTGGTTCGATAGGTGCTACCGGGCCGGCTGGTGCAACAGGTTCGATGGGTGTAACTGGACCTGCGGGATCGACTGGTTCTACGGGTGCAACTGGACCGGCTGGATCAACAGGATCGATAGGTGCTACCGGACCGGCTGGAGCAACCGGTCCTTCAGGGATAATAGTGCTGAATCAAGCTGCTCCAAATTTCACAATTAGTGGTACAACAAGTATATCATTGGCTTATACTTCCACGTTAATACCAGCTAACACTATTGCATCAGGGGATTTAATAATTCACTTAACAAGATTTACAAAAAGTGTAGTAGGTGGTGCTACAACTATTAGATTTTATTTTAATACCACACCAAGTTTAAGTGGTGCTACTTTTGTTGGAATTTATACTTTTTCTTCTACAAATAATGCTTTTTTCCAAATAGAAAGACGTGGTGTTTGTGAAGGTTCAACAACTAATTTTTATTCAACCAGTTCTGGTTCAAATACTCCAACCGATACAACTCAAGCTACTGTAGCTGCTTCTGATGTAACAATAGACTTTACACAAGATCAATACTTTTTAGTTTCTATACAAAATGCTACAGCTGGTAATTCAACAACATTAAGATTAGTTAACTTAAAAGTTGAAAAATCTGTTTAAAATATTATTTTGATTTCAGAAAATTTTTGATTATATTTGTGTAATCACAACACAAGTATATGATAGACTATAACAATTTTTATTATATTTATCCACCGAGACCTAAAAACGCCATCGATCCAAAATATCTAAAAACTTGGGATGATAATTCTATGGTTTGTCAAATTAAGACAAATGGATCTAATGCTCTAATTTTTATGGATGGAAAAGATTGCTATATCTACAATCGACATGGTTCTCGTTTATCAAATGTAGAAATTAATCGAGAAGAAATCTTAAATCTTTACTCCGGTAAAGGTTGGATGGTAATTAATGGTGAGTATTTAAATAAATCTAAAAAAGACGAGAATAACCAAACATTTAATCATAAACTAATTATTTTTGATATACTTGTTTATAATTCACAATATTTAGTAGGTAAAACATTTGGTGAAAGAATTGAACTACTAGACAGTATCTATGGTACAAAAAACTCCGAAAAAGAATATCTATTCGGAGTTAGTCAAAATGTATATCGAGTCAAATCTTATCAAAACGACTTTAAACAGATGTTTGATAAATATACACCAATCGATATGGTTGAAGGTGTAGTTTTGAAAAGAAAAAATGCAAGATTAGAGCTAGGTTCAACTGAATTAAACAATTCTAAGAGCCAACTTAAAAGTCGTAAAAAAACCAAGAATTACCGATTTTAGTTATTATAACCTCTTACATTCCAGAAGTCTTCTGGAATTAAATCATCTATTATTTTCGAAGTAGCTGATTCTAACATTCTAAATCTTTTATCACCTAACATGAGTTGTATTCTTTTGATAGCTTCTTCACCAGTTTGTGAACCATAGTGTATATTTTCATCACTATCATAAGCTAAAAACATTCTATGTAAAAAACCATCACAAATTATTTCGATTGGAATTATAACAAATCCTTGTTGAAAGAATACTTTTTCTACATAGATATCAAATAATTCAAATTGATAGTTTTTATCAACTTCTTTTACACTAAAAAAATAGTCTTTATCAGATAAATTTTTAGATAATTTATCTAATTCCAACTCTTTACCTAAAGTTGTATCTATCATTTCTTTAAAGAGTAAAATCTTTCTTTTCATTTTATGTTATATTTTTAATTATATATTAAATTCTCTTAAAATAATTTTAATATATAAACTAATTAAAAATAATAATTTTATGGATAAGTTCAGTAAATTAAAACCAGTTGATTATATCAAACCTAAAAAAGAAGATGTATCATTTTCTAATAACTTTATAAAAATTGTTTCATTCGAAGGATGGTCTGTGATTACTGGTAAAGATGGTGTTATTTGTATACCCTACTTAATCGAAAAAAATAAGTTTATAGTTCGACAAGAATATATTCCTTCTTATAAAATGGTAGATGGACAAGAATATCATCTTGCTTGTGTTGGTGGGGGAATCGAAGAAGGCGAAACTCCAGAAGAAGCACTTTTTAGAGAAATTCAAGAAGAAGCTGGATTAGTAATTAGAGAAGACTATAAAATTGAATTCGATGCTCCACTTTTCTTACAAAAGAACTCCGCAGTAAAAATATTTCCAATCATAATTCCTTTAACAGAAAATGATTATCACGAAATTCCAATTAAAGGTGATGGTTCTAAAATTGAAAAAATGAGCAAAACAGCAACAGTTGATATTAAATATATTAACTCACTAGTACCTTCGGATATACAAACACAATTTATGTTAGAAAAGTTTAAAAGATTTCTTAGTCTCTAAGTCTTTTAGTTTTTTCTTTTGAAGCCTGGCATTTTTTCTCTATGTAATTATGTGCTCTTCTTAATCTAGATTTAACATCTGGGTCTTTAGCCATTTTCACAGCTACTCTGAGTCGCTGTTCAATTAAATTCAAAATTTGGGATTGTCTTTGATGGGATTTTGATTTAAATTCTTTAGAATTAATCGTAGCTCTAACATCTTCTAAAGTTCTAAATTTGATTGGTACAGTATCATCTGGGTTTTCATCTGTATAAAGGCGACGAGTGGAACCTTTTGGTTTTTTACCTGTACCAACTTTTGGATCTTTTGATTCTAATTGTTTTTCATTACCTATTCTATTTAAGATTTCTCTACACTCTTCGTTGAAACTTTTTTCATCAATAGCGGCATAGTCTGAGAAATAAGGTTTTAATTCTCTTAAATCATAGTTTTTGTAACACCAATTAGATATTATGTAATTAAGCCCTTCTTTTCTAATATATTCTGGATCATCTTCATATTCTAACCATTCAAAATTAAACTTTAATTTATACCAAAGTTTATCCACTTTTTGATATTCTTCCGTTATAGAAGTATGTAAAACATCTTCTACTATTTGATAGAAACTTTTCATTATTGCTTCATAATCATCTTTCATCTTTTGTTGATTGTAGTAATCTGAATACATCTGTCTTAAATCTTCATAGATATCACCTAATTCAATAAACATGTTTCCTAAATCTTCATGAAGACTTCTATATTGATAGCCTGGGTTTATTGATGCCTTAATTAAATCATCTAAGGTGTCAAATTCATTTAAAAAATCATAGTCTTCTTTTAGTTCCTCTAATTTATCTCCGATTAATTTTTCTATTAATAGTTTTTTAGTTTCTAAGTCTAAATGGTATCTAAAAAAGGAATAATGATCGACTATATAATCATCATAATAAGAAAAATCTAAATTATCAGGGTTTCCAACTATATCTTTATAAGAACTTTTTCTATCCAATACCCAATCTTTAATTTCTGATACTGGGAATCCTACTATGACCCCATCTTTACTATAAGTTAAATCTTCTGATTCGAAGTTCTTCTCTAACTTGTAATAGTTGAAAACCATTTTATCATTCAAATCTATTTCTTTTAACCAGATTAAATCTATTATAAGGCTACCTTCGATTTCTAATTCGTCTTCTATATTACCACTATCAGTTTTGATAAAAATTGAACTACCCTCAAATTTCAAATCTTCTGGGTTTAAACTACCATCTTCGTCTAAAACTTTTACTTTTGAAAATCTTGGTGAAAGTCTATTAATAGTCGAGAGTAATGATTTACCTAAATATTCATCACCTCTACTACCTGGTTTCGAATCAATTTCTATTCTAATAACCGGTAAAACCGTTCTTTTGGTTATTAACATATCAAAATCATATTCCTGATTATGGAATCCATAAAAAAAGTGAACATCCCATTTTTCGTCAATAAAATCAATGAAATAATCTTCTAAATCCTCTGGTGTTAATACCCATATACCTTTATAGACTAATTCCGGTCGCTCATATGAAGTACCACTAAATAAATCTCCTTGTAGTTCTTCGTTGAACTTTTTCCAATTCTTTATTTTCATCTTATTTAATTATTATATTAAAATCCACCGAAGTCTCATTCAATTCATCATAGTTATAATATTTACATTGTTGAATAAACATTCTACAACTTGGATGTGAAAACCTTTTTACTAAAGTACCTATTGTATCACAAAACTTATGAAAATCATTCATAGAATAATTGACTTTCGATTGGGACCATAATCTAATTTGATAAACCATCGAGCTTGCGCCATAAGGTTTCATATAATCCAAATAAAATCTAAAGTTATTGCTTTCGATAAAGTTCAAAAATAAATCTTCAATTTCATAGACTTCAGGGAAATTGGCTTTTACTTTTCTTATTTCATGATATAGAGCGATCATATCTTCTTTAAGATTGAGACTCTCTGTTTGAACAAAACCATATAACTTTTTGATCATTTCTTTCACTTCGTCATAACCAGCTTCATACATACCAAAATAGTCCCAAGCATCGATTCCTGCTTCAGCGAGTGCTTTCTCGAAATCCTCAGCTAGTTTACCTAATTCTCCACTTAAATTTGAACCCTCGGAAAAACAATAAATTATTTCTTGAGCCATTTCTTCAGTAAATTGTTCACTTACGGATTCATTAAATTTGTTCCAATTACTAATTTTCATCTACTACAAGATATTTATTTGTATATATTAAAAACTTTATCCGGAAATATTTTGTAATTTAACATTTTCACCTTATATTTGTATAAACAAAAGATATCAAAAGGATATCTAATAAAAACGAGAGGCATGAACATTAAACAAACATTTTTAAATCTAACTTCAAAAACTTATCCATTCGGTTTCGAACACGAATTGGAATCGCTTCTTCCAAAAGGTTTTTTTCAAGACACAAACGGTAACTATTTTTATAAAATCGGTGATACAAAAACTGCTTTCACTTCTCACTTAGATACGGCTTGTAAAGAACAAGTCAAAGTAAAACATGTCTTTGAAGGTAACATCATTAAAACAGATGGTAAATCTATTTTAGGTGCTGACGACAAAGCCGGTGTGACGATTCTACTTTGGATGATTGAGAAAAACGTACCAGGACTTTATTGCTTCTTCGTCGGTGAAGAAGTTGGTTGTATTGGCTCTGAATTAGCTGCAAAAGAAGCAATCTATAAAAACTACGACCGAATGATATCTTTCGATAGACGTGGTACTAATTCTGTAATCACTCACCAATCATCTAAAAGATGTTGTTCTGACGAATTCGCAAAAGAATTAGCTAAGCAACTTAATGTATCTGGTTTAGAAATGAAACTTGATAACACAGGCGTATATACTGATTCTGCTGAGTTTGTAGAAGTTATTCCAGAGTGTACTAACATATCAGTTGGTTACTACTCAGAACACACAAAGAATGAAAGACAAGATATTAAGTTTCTACAAACACTTTGTAATGCAGTGATTAAAGTTGATTGGGATAATTTACCAACCAAAAGAAATCCAAATGAAATTGAATATAAGAGTTATAAATCTACTAAATACAATGATTCTTCACTAAGAAGTTATCCAAATGAAAAAACTGGTTGGGATGATTGGGGATATTCACACCAACCCAAAACAAAAACTTGGAGTAAGTATGGTAATTATTATGATGATTATTACTACGATGAATATCATTGGTTCGAAAGTAACTCGAGTTTGCCAGATAAAAAATCAAAAACTTATTGGGATGATTTAGACACTGAAATATTGAATGATTTAGAAGATAAATATTTTTTTGAAAGTGGTACTGAATATCAGCCAGTTAAAAGTAAAGCTTACTATGAATCTTTAAAACAACTAATTTTTGAAGATGAATTAAGTAGGGAGGATTTTGAAAGATTATCTTCTATGTATGTAGATTTGAGTGATCCACAGGACTTAGATTTTTATTTAGAAATGAAAGATATACTTTAAAATTTAAAGTGTGAAATAATTTTTGATTTTTCTATTAATTCATCAGGAGCATTTTGTATCTTAGATTTTTCAATATTGTGTGAAATAAGATATTTACCTCTAAGACTTTTAATAATTTTAACAGGTGTTATCATCTTATTGTACCAATATTTTATTAATACAACATCACCTTCTTTGTAAAAACTTTTAAATTCTAAAATAAACTTCATAACCTATATATTAATTTTTATGGCAAACAATTTAGTTCAAATTAATCCAACACTACTAGTTGATAAAAATTTTCTAAAATTTTTACTTAATTCTGATGATATGATTAGTAAGATGATCTTAGGCACTCAAACAAATCCAGAAATAGTCTATATTCAAAACAATCAAAAGGAATCAGAAATGGTTTCTTATTTGACTAAGGCAAAAACTGAAATAAATTTAGAGCAAAGCTCAGTCAAAGAAGTTGATATAACCGGGTATAAATTACAGAATATGAAAATCGGCAGAATAGTTTCAAAGCTTTTTTCAAAATCAGAGTTAGAATATTATGGTGTAAATTCAAGTAAAATCGAACATTTTGTTAATCTTTACAAATCTTGGTTTGATAAAGACAAACTTCAATTCAAGATAGTAGAAGGTGAAGAAATCAAAAAGTGGTACGATCAAGATAATTACTCTGTTTTAAGTAAAGGTACACTTTGGAACTCTTGCATGAGGTATAAAGAAAGACTTAAATTTTTAGATTTATATACTAAAAACACGAACATCAAAATGTTGATTCTGACTTACATAGAAGATGGTGTTGAGAAATTAAGAGGTCGCGCTTTACTTTGGGATAAAGTTGAATTAAATCCATTTTATAATCAAATACCGAATCAATTGAAAATAATGGATAGAATTTATACAACCTTAGATTCTGATGTACTTCTTTTCAAAAATTGGGCTTATGAAAACGAATATTTACATAAATTAGAACAAAATGCTAAATCACAACTTTATTTTGTCAATAAAAATGAAGTTGTTAAATTATCACTAAAAATTGAACTTGAAAAAACAAGTTTTCGCTACTATCCTTATTTAGACACTTTTCAGTTCTTTGATGAACAAGATGGGGTTTTAACAAATGATAATTTCAATTTAGATTGGGATTATAGATTGTGTCAAGCTAACGGAAACTTAGTAGCAGATGAAGAGTCTTAATTAAATTAAAAAAATATAATATGTTAAAAGTTGGTATTACTGGTAATTTTCACTCTGGGCATAGAGAAATTGTTAAACACTTTTATAAAAGTGTTACACCAGTTTTTGATGCAGATTTGATGATTAAATATTTATTAAATTACAATCCTAAAACGATAGATAAGATAAAAGAAAAGTTCGGAACTAGTGCTTATTCTTGGGGAAAGTTAGATCTTTTTAAATTCGATACAAATGGGAAATTTGAAAAACTATTAGATACTATTACACCTGAAATTTTCAGTAAATACAAGGAATTTACAAATAAGAACTTCAAATATCCTTATACACTTTTCTTATCTTCTATTTTATTTGAAAAAGACTGGGATAAAGAAATGAATTATACAATAAATGTATTCAATCCAAATATGGTTCGAAAAAAACAAATCATGTCTAAAACAAAAATAGATTTAAACATGATTGAATTTATTTTAGAGAACGAAATGGATGAATATAGTAAAAACTCAAAATCTAATTTTGTGATTCACAATTATGGTGGTATCAATTTAGATTTTAAAGTTAAAAATGAAATACTACAAATACATAGCAATATAATCAGAAATTTCGGGAATATCGATTACATTAAAACATTTTAGTCTCTAACCTTGATTATAAAGTTTTCACCAGAATCAACATAACCTTTAAAACAAGTTAGTGCCTTAGCAATTAAAAATTTATCTAAGTCGTTGAAATGTTCAGAATCAAAAGTTGCCTGTACTGCATTAATCAAAATATTTAATGCTGTTGTTGGTTCAATAGTTTCTGCATTTACGATTTCTTCGATTTCTTTGATTCTCTCGTTGTTTTTCAAGTCGGATTCTAAATTTGTATTTTCCATAATATTTTTTATTATTTATATTTAACAAATTAATTTTGTTGATATTTAAAACCTTTATCATTAATTTTATACAATAAATCAAAATAATCAACATGAAAGTAATTAGTAAAGTCAATACCAAAAGATTAGTAAAAGGTGCTGTCTATGATGTAGTCAAATTACAAGCAAGTAACACAGGACAAAACAGATATTTCAGACCAAGAGTTACTATCAGACTTAATTCCGAAATAAATCAAAACTTCAGTGTAAATAACTTCAAATTAGAAAACGGTGATGATTTACCACAAATAGATTGGACTTCTGAACACTATAAATTAAATCACTATAATTGGTCAGAACTACGTATAACAGAAAAAAATATTAAAGAAGGCGATTATGTTGTTTATACTAGAAACTCACACTCGTCCTTAATTACAGATAGGAAATATAAAGTCGAAAAAATAAACCACCGTGTTTATAATTCAACTTTCGGCAACCAATTTTCTGAAATTGAAATAAAAGTTGAAGGATCGACAAGATTTTATAAATCTTATTCTTTTAGAAAGTGTACTGCTGATGAAACTAGAGAAACTAATTTAAAACTAGTTTTTGATGAAAACTCCGATTTAGAAAAAGTAGATAAATCCAAAAGAAAATTTGATTATTATAATCCAGAAGAAAAAGAAAGAATTTTATTGGAAATTCTTTTTAAATCAGCCATAGATAAAAATAGAAATAATTTATCTGTTGTTGATTGGGCAATCACTAAAATTGCAGAAAGTATGAAATTGAAAAATGAAGATTTTGAAACAATTCTAAACAAAGATTTAAAAACCACACTAAATCTAATCTAAAATTCTATGATGAAAATAAAAATTAAATATTTAATTCAATTTATTTTTATCATCTCTATTTTTATAAGTCTATTTATATTGATTTACTTTCTAAGAGGGTCGAAACAGGATCATTCTCGAATCGGAAGAAAATTAACTAACGAATCGATTATCGAAAGAAAAGAAATTTATAATAAACTATCTAAATTTGAAAGGGTTACAATAAATGAACTACCAATTACACTTGTTATAGCTGGAAATTTAGGTAAAGAACCCTACAGAAAAATGATTTCGGAAAGATATTTTTTCAAATTAAGCAAAAAACAAACAAGACAAAAGATAGTTGGTAATTTTAGAATTATAGATTTCATCAGTCGTGATTGGAGAAACAATAAATACATTTTCTTTCAGGATAATTATTACTGGTTAGTAGATCCTGAAGTTTTAGTAGCATTTCTTAGACTGAAACATGAAATGAAAAAATCTGGTTTAAATTGGAATAAAATTACTTTAACTTCAGCACATAGAACACCAACACAAAATAAAAAAGTTGGAGGAGCATCAAGAAGTAGACACATTTGTGGTGAAGCTATAGATTTTAAAGTTGGTGATGTTGATGGTAATTCTATTGTAAATGCCTATGATAAGCTTAAAGTGCTTAGATTGTGTGAAAAAATAATCGGTGATAAAGGTGGTATTGGTTTATATCCTGGTACACCGACTATACATATAGACACTAGAGGTAAAAGAGCAAGATGGAATTCCTATTAAAATAATATTAATATTAATCTATCCTTCTATTGTAGATTTCATCTATTAAGATTTTAAGTCCATCTAATTGATCACAAAGATAGAATGTAACTTCTTCACCAAATTTATTCCAATATTTGTTATCACCTTCCCACTTTCTGTAAAATCTAACTAAGAAAAATTCCTCTGGTAAGATATAAATATCTATTTCACCATTTAGAATCAACTTTTTGTTGATTGGTTCTCCTTGATTAATAATAATATTTTGATAGTCAATTTGTAACTCACTAAAGTTTCTACTTGTTCCCATTTCGGGTCGCCAGTTCGGTGAATTGGTGTTGAGTCTTCTAGAAAAATCTTTTTGTTTTATTGATACATCACAAAAATCTTCAATCATCTTTTTAGAAATATTGGATTTTTCATCAATGTTGATAGCTTTCATTTTTTCTACTTTGAATCTATCAATATTGATTTCTTCAAAAAAATCAATAAAACTTTCAAATAACTTTAAATACTTCATAAAACTATATATAAAAAAAATCCAGACTTTCATCTGGATTTTTTAACTTTTAGTTGGCGACTGAAAGAAAGATTTTTCGATTCATTCTATCTACAGCGATGATTCTTACTTTGATTTCTTCACCATTCTGAAGTTTTCTCGAAGTCTTTTCCATTTCTGAAGTGTGAATCAAACCATTCGTTTCTTCATCGAGGCTAACTAAAACACCAAAAGGTTTGATGTCTCTTACTCTTCCATTAATCGTTTGATTGACTTTAATAGAATCCCAAAGTGATTCTTTAAGAACTTGTGTTAAAATAATTTTGTCCTTAATAATTTCTTTGATGTAAAATTCTATTACCATACCTGGTTTGATTTCATCAATTCTTTCTTGTAGTTCTGGATTCAAGTTCGATTTGTGAATCATACCTGTTAAACAATCTTTGAATTCAACAAAAACACCGAAGTTAGTAGTTCCAGTTACTGTTCCTTGGTAAACAACGTTATTCATCAATTGTTTAATAGCTTGTGGTATTAATGTTTGTAGATATCTTCTTCTACTTACAATATAAGTTCCTTCATCTTTTGAAAAGGATTCAATCATTACCTCAAAAGTTTGTCCAACAATCGAATCAGGTGATGAAAGCTTATTGATACCTGCTAAAGTATTTGGCATAAAGCCTGGAAGTGTTACACTTTCATGAAAGATGTTTACTGAATAACCCGCTGGTGTAAGTTCTTTTACTTGAACAGTAAGAGGTGTTCCTTTATCTAAATTAGTTAAAGAGTGTCTTGCTTTACTTTCATAAAGAGCTGCAATACTACCAGAAATTTGATAGTTATTTTCATCAATATCAATCACTAAAATATCTAATTTATCACCAATATTGGTGTTTACTAAATACTTAGCTTCATGTGGACGATTTTCAACTCTAACCCAGTCTTTAAAACCACCATCGAAAACAAAATCCTCAGAATCAATACCAACATAATGTACACTCGCGACTTTACCAGCCACTGGAGATTTTACATCATATTGTTTGTAAAGTTCTTCGAGCTCTGCTCTACTTAAATCATTAGGATATTCTTGAGTAAGAACATCTTCAAAAAAGTTTTGATCTGTTAATCGGGGATCACCGAAATTAATTTTTTTACCCATAATCTATTTTTTAAGAGTTACTATTATTGTATCTAAATTGGGTAATAAGTTTAGTTAATTATCGTAATCTTTTTTCCTTTCGATATTATTTTTATCCATATAATCCCTTATTCTTATGGCGTCTTCATATCTTTCTTCACGTATACACTTATCCAATTTTTTGTTAATTTCTAGTGTTGTATCACGTTTATCAGATAGTTTTTTATCATAAAAATCATCAGTTAAAGAGTTAAAGAAGTCTTTCATGTGTGAAATATCAATGAAATGTATTGCTTGTAAGCAAGTTGAATTATCATCTTGATTCATTTTATTTAATTTATCACTATTTTTAATCTTATCTATGAACTCTTTATTGAATGCTTCTGCTTCAATCAAATATTTAGCTAAATGATAAGGTCTATTCTGAAATAGTTTCAAAATTGTAATTAAATTTCTATAAATTTTATCGTTTGGATTTTCCATATTTTTTAATTAGAGTTTTTCGAAGTATAAATTAAAATAGTAATTAAATGAAAACTGTGATGCTGATTTATCTTGATAGAAAATTACTCTAGTATCTCTATATTCTGGATCTGTTTCTGTTTGAATTTTAGTAAACAAAGTCGTTGAGTTTTCAATATTTACATCATAATTATTTTTATATTTTAATCCACCAGTTGTCAATAAATCAATAGATTTATAATAAAATTCTATTTTACTGAATTTATATCTGTTTAATATATTATTATCTATGTAACTCAATATAGCAGAATTTACATTTTTATCTACTACCATTAAATTTTGTACACCTTCAAATGTTCTAAATTTTTTAAGATTTGCAAAAATGTAGTTTCTTAATACTATCCTTAGATTTATATCCAATATCCATTTGGCGTTTCCGTTTTTTTCTCTTTCAGACTGCGATTCATCCAAAAATAATCTATGATTGTTTTTCTTGTCTTCCACTGTATCATATACAACTTGTGGTAAGGTATTCTCTACTGCAAGATTTATTTGTTCACCAGTAGGTTGTTGATAGTAGACAATACTTTCATTTAAAATTTGAATGTTATCAATAATTTCCAACATCTTAGAACCAAAGAATGAACTTTGTTCTAACATATTGAAAGTTCCATAAACAGGTGTATATCCAAATTCTGGACTTATATAACTTCTTCTCATTATAAAAGATTTAAATTATTATTATTAGTTCCATTTTCATCAGGAATAAATTGAAGTGACTGATTTCCAATAATTGTTGGTGTTTGTGAAATTTCGTTACATTCAACATGATATTCAAAATCCCAAGTAGACTTAAAAATATTGAAAGAAATTACATGGTATCCAAATTCATCCAACATAGGATAGATAGATAATAAATCTACATTATCTTTTAATTTCAAAATATTTTTCTGTCTATTAATTTTTGAAACAATCCTTTCTTTTATCTTTCCGAACTGTGTAAGTTCCGTGTCAAATTTGTAATTTCCACCAGATTCTGATAAGGTAGCTGTTTTGAATAACTCGATATCTTTAAATACTGGTGAGTAGTTTCCACTATGTCTAAATAAATTATTGTATAAATTATTTTTTATACCAGAATAATTAGAAACCTTAACTATATCCTGCTTATTTGTTTCTATTGTAACACCTAAGTTATTATCTGAGTAATAATCTATCTGATCGATAGAAGTGATTTCACCATTTTTCAAACTTCTTTTTGGTTTTATTTCACTTACTGCTAAAGTAGAACTGGCAACTTTCAAAGAATTAATTTTAACCAGAAATTCATCAGGACCCTCACAAGTCAAAAGTGTTGGTAAATTTGAAACACTATTTAAATCGTTAAAATCATATAAATTCAAACTAAAATCTTCATTGATTATAATATACCTAATTTTATCCGAGAAATCATAAAAATTAGATAAATCATTTATAGCGTTCATAAAATTATTAGCTGATAATTTAGAATAAATATCATTATAAAGATTGTCTCTGTTTGTATTTGAAATTAAATCCTTAGATATGGCTATTGTTCCTAAATTATCAATATTTATAGTTTGAGAAAAAGTATTATCATTTACGTAAATATTAACTAATACGTTTTTCCATTTTTTGTTAATGAAAATATTAATACCATTTTCTAAGGTTGATAGTGAAGTAATAGTTGTAATCGGCGATGAACCTCTACCCCCTGTACTTATGTTTGTAACAATACCATTCTGTCTACATAAATAGAGTCTATTATTCATTTTAACTATTGGATTAAAATTATTATTGAAATCAGAGCTATATTGAAAATTCGTATCTTGTACTAAGCTATATACTCTTTTCCAATTTATATCCAATGGTGGTATAATTCCTCTATTTGTGTCTGTAATAGTTGCATAAACAACATCATCATAAATTACATAGTGACCAGGTGTGAAAATTGTATTCCAATTTGAATTTGTGACTAAATAATCCTTTTGAGAACTCCAAAGTTCTACTTTATCCCATATCGAGTTTGAATTCGTTACTGTCCATAGTTCCCTATACTGACTCGATTCTACAAAATATTTGTTAGTACCAGGTACTGTTCTATTGTTATTACTATTTGATATCCAACATCTATCTTTATAAAAAACAATATTTCCTATATTATAATTAGATGTTGGATTCCAGAAATTGATACCAGAAGTACCTTCTGAATAATAATAATCTTGATTATTAAATACTAGTGGTGGTAAAATTGCGTTTATATCAAATATTTTTTGACCTAATTCAAGCATATTATTTTTAAGTGTAGTGGTACCAGTACCATCTACATTTGAATTCCAAAAGATATTTTTTTGATTATAAATTGACCAATTATTCGAATTAGATGGATATATTGATGGATTTACGATTTGTGATTGTGTTAAAGCAATATAAATAGTATCATTCCAATTAACTATATCATCTTTACTATAAATTTTATCATGTTTCCAATCATCTACAATCTGCCATCGCATTAAATTAGAACCAAAACTAATAGTTGCTCCATTAATTGAATTTGGATCTGAGGATATAGAAAAGTTATTTTTACTTAGAAGTACTCCAAACTTCCAATCATCATAATTATTATTTGATTTAATGTTGATTGATTCGATATTATCATCTTTTATCTTTACTGTTGTAACATCCCAGATTTTAAATTTCAAACCTCTGAATAGTGTTATATTCGGCGTACTATCATCACCTGTATTAAACCTCGAATATTTTTTTGTATTTTTCTGAATATTTCCACTATCAAAACTAGTTTTTTTATTAAAAAAATATTCAAAATAATCTAAATCGTAATTTAAATTTAAATATTTATCTAAGCTAAAAGCAGTTCTACTTGTATTTGAAATAAACCCTGAAATCGTACCAGTTATTGGCGTATACACTAAATCAGTTGTTATTCTCCAACCCACTGTATTACTAAAATCTATAGAACTAATTCTTGTTGTTGTGTTATAGTAAGTATTTGTAGAGTTAATTCTAATAATATCATTTACAGAAAAATAACCAATATCCGAAACTCCGTTCAATCTAGTAAAAGTAGAATTTTGAGTGATATTTGTGAATGTTATTTGGGGATTATCTGTAATATGTAAGCTATTGTGTGAATATACATTACTATCCGCATTAATAGTTAAAAAATAATCTAAATTTCTATCGACTCTTAGTGGCGATGGATTGTAAGGATTACAAGTTCTGTTATAATCTTCAGAAGAAAATGAATTATTCAACAGATATGGATAATCATTTGATGAAATCGAATTCTGAAATCCCCATTTGAATCTTCTAGCATTTTTCTTCCATAAAAAATTTAAATCATTGTTTATGATTCTGAATAACTCCGAGTTGTTTGCAACATATTCAGAAGAAGTAGGTATATTTACGACTACACCATTAATCTTGAAATCATCTAAATCTTTTGGTGATGTTGTAGATTTCTGATCGATAGCATACATTTTAGTTTCATCCGTAGTTGTTAATCTTTCTTTGAACATATATTCAAATTTCGAATAATCAGTATCAACTAAGTCTAAATCAAAATCTTTAACATCAGTAAATTTACATCGATAGATTCCGAATTGTTTTGGTGCTGTTTCAGAATCTACTTTCAGTGAAATAGTTTTTCTGTAATTAGGGTCTGGATCATTTATATAATATTCAAATTTTTCAGCAGTTTGATAAAAAGCATAATCAGTGTTTATATAAATATTATCATCTGATAACTTAACTAAGTTATGGAAAACACCATCTATTTGTATCAACCAAACATCAGATTCATCGAAATTTTCGATTGTAAAGCTACCACCATCAATATTACTTATTTTATTGTCAATTCCTACACCAATTAAGTTTTTGTTGATTTGTCCCTGTTTTCCTTCAAGACTAATATTACTAATTATTTTATATTTAGTAATAACGGATTGATTAGGTCTATCTACGAAAGTATTTCTAGAAACTTGAACTCTTGTAATCTGAGCTGTTTGTTGTTCTAAAAATCTTTCAATTTTGTAAAATTGTCCATCTATCTCAATATATGGATTGTCTTCTTTTTTAAAAGTCTCTTCGAATGGGTTGTTATCAGAAAGACTATATAGTAAGTTGTTAGAATCAATTATTACATCACTTTTGATTTTAGGTAAGTTGTATGGAGAAACATATTTAACAAATTCAAACGCATCTAAATAGAAACCCATGTATCTATTTAACGACCAAGTTCGAATTGAAGTTGGTGTTGCTGGTGTATCATCAAATAAAAAACTAAAATTGAGTATATGTGGATAAGCAACTTTGTTATTTTTATATCCATCTAAAACGAGCTTTTCAAAATCTTGATAAGTTTGTTCTGTACCTAAAGTAGAATCCAACATAAAAGATTTCTCTGAGTAACCACCATCTTCATAATCTATACCTATCCAAGAAGAAAACTCTAAGTTTCTAAAATCTATGTATAAACCAGTGTTTGGAAAATTTTTATTTTTAGTTACGTTTGTTTCTAACCATTCACCAAGAGCTGTATTTCTTGTCAAATCGAAATTTTTTACACACTTCAATTTATTAATTATTTCAGCTCTAAAATTATCTTTTGTTAAATTTAACAAACCTGGACCATCTATTCTAAAAATTATGAAATTACTAGGTAAGCCTGTTTTAGAAATATGTAATGGTGCGAAATACTCGAATTCCTCTGAGTAATCTTTATTCTCGATTATATTCCTAGCACCATATTGATATAAATCATCATATTGTTTAGAGAAATCTTTAGACATGTTTTTATTATCATCATCATCCTTTATACTAAAAGCAATTTCAGGTGGTGTGTTTTTAAAGAAATATGGTAAAAGTTCATCCCAATAATTATTTTTATTGAATTCTTTTCTTTTATACTTATCAGAAGATAATTCAGTATTAGATATTATAGAATCAACATATAGAGAATAAGAGGCACCAACCATGATTTTGGCGTTAGTAGTTAATCCAACATTGGTTCTTAATAAGGCATGACTCTTCATTATCTATTTGATATTAATTGTGTTGGAGAAGTAGCTAAAGATTTTTTAGTCACGACTCTAGATCTATTCAAAATGAATTTTAAGGAAAATATAAATGGCCTGTTCTCGTCTTCATTCTCTAAGAAAAATTTCAATTTCTTGATATGTCTAACTGTGTTTTTAGAAGAGTTCAGATTAATGTATTGATAATTTAAACCTGAAATAGAAGGATCCATTGCATTCATTTTGAAGTAAATATTAATTGGTATATCAATATCATTTTGCTCACCACCCTGTACAGTTTTAACTTTATCGACGTTTGTTTCTTGTATTTTTTCTAAATTTTGTATTTGTGGATGAATTGTAGATAATAATTTTGTAGTAGATGATACAGTAACAGTTTGGTCTATCCACTTTGTAGTATCAAAAAGAGAATTATTATTACCAATAAATGAAAGTATAGTAGACTCCGAGTAACCTACATTAAACTCATTTGATGATAACACATTTGTTATCGAATTCGAATTTAAAGTTACAAAATTGTTACCGATGTTTTCTGCTAATTTAGTAGCAGCAGTCTGTGTCACCGAATCGTAATTTACATCCCAAACAAATTGATAGTTTTTCTGAGTCTTAGTAACACTAGTAGAGTTATCTACGATCAGCTCATTCAATTGGTTTACCCAGAAAACCTGTGGAGTTGAAGTATTATAAAAATCACTGTTACTGTTGGAATAAGTCCTATTAGATAGAAGACCTAGCGGTGATTCAACAGATTTATTTCTAATTTTCATCAAGAAATCTTTGATTACATAGATATTGTTTTGATATACCCTTCCAGTTGCCACACCAGCCGCTGTAAATGGATCTAAATAGTCTTCACACTCTATATTGAAAGTTAACTCACTACCATTCTTAACCACAAACAATTCATTGTTTCGATAGATTACAATTTCAAGTTCACCTTTAGCTCTTGATATTCTTTCTTCGAGCGCCTTAATTCTGGTTTCTAATCTTTGTAAATATTCATAAAGTGCTAAGGCTGTACCATTTTCATCTTTGAAACCGGATAAAATTTTATCAGCAGCATGATAGTATGTTACATTATTGACAGTTACTTGTTCAGATAAGTGATCATCTAAACCTTTTGCTGTTAAGTCATTTTGAACAGTAACTCTTAAATCTTCTTTAGTTGCCTCTGTTAAAATAAAATCATTTTCATTCAAAACATTGTTTAAATTGTCTGGAAATTCAACAGTCAATTCATTCGACCAATCGGATTCCGCTGGAGAATCCGGCCAACCAACTTCAGAAATAGATTTAATTCTAACAATTATTCTTTCACCAAATCTTATTGGGATATCTAATTGATTAATATTTGGTGTGTCAGCATCAGCTACATCTTCGACTTGCCAACTATATAAACCTGTTGCACTATCAAATATTCTTTTTCTAGCATCGGTTTTAAATTCAATCCAATTTGAAAGTGCACCAGTTTTAGGACCGGTTGTTGCATCAGCTAAAATTGTTGTTTCAACTGGAGACTCTCGACCATCTTTACTTAAATATTTATATTGAACTCTAAATTGAACTACTTCCTGTGGCTTTGTTCCTCTGGTGATTACTGGTTCTGGTATAGACCAAAATCCTCTTACTCTAAATACTGGTTGTACTTTGGTATTTGGTGAGTTAGACAGAGTTAAAATCTCACTTGTTACTGAAGTTAATAACTTGTTTTTACCTTCTTTTTGCTTATTTAGATAATCAAGTTCGTTAGAAAATTGTTTTCTTTCAGCATCTGAGGTGAATCTTTGAACCTTTAATTGTTTATTTTTTTGAATAATCGCATCAGAAATTTGTGCAATTTCTGATTTCAAATTCTTTTGTTGATTGTGTTTAGTTTTTAAAATATTTGAATCAGGTGTATCTGTTAAATGTCTATTTATCTGAACTACTTTAAAGTTTTCAGCGTTTAAAGCAACAACATTTGGAGTTCCAGCTAAAGTATTTGGTGTTTTTTTCGCAACTAAATCACCTAAAACTTGCCCATAATCCATAACTGTATCAGTATAGAATTGTTCCATAGATAAACCACTATCGAAGTCTCTTAAATCATTTGTCCAATAACCCAGACCTTGACTCCAATTTTTAGATAATATGTAATTATCCATATTGAGAGCCTTAACGAAAACAACATTTCTTTCATTATAACCTACACTCACCAATACTTTTTTATCATATATTACAGGAGAATATATTTTCAAAGTTTGTACACCAACTGGAATAGGTTCATTACCCTCGATTCTCTCTACTCGAATTCTCGGATTTGAAGCTGTTGTAGAGACCTCAATAATTTTGTATCTTGTAGATGAAATAGGTGTATTGATTATCAATTCATCATCAACTCTTAGTTGTTGTGTTTCTTGAGTAATCCCATTAATATCTACCCTGTTCCTTACATAATTAAGAGTATTTAGATGATAAAATAGTTTACGATTCAAAGTGTCTTCTTCAACTCTAATTACTGTAAATAATCCATCATACTCTAATCTATTGGGTTCTAAATCAAACATCTGTTCATCATAATTTGGATTATTTGGTTCAATTAACCCAGGTGTATTTGTATGCCATTGTAGGTAATCATCTAACGTAAAATTGTTTCTACCTCTGAACAAAGTATTAAAACTATTTAGAGCTGACTGTCCGAGTGGTGTAAAGTTACCAGAAGTATCTTTAGCAAACTCAGGAATATATCTACGACAAAGAATTTTTCTAACGTTATTTTCAACTTGATTTGATAAATCTAATTCCACAAACAACTGTGGATTCAATAAACTATCAAAAAACCAATTTTTCTTAGTTTTAAAGGTTGTTAATAAATTCAATGAACTTAAATCATTAGGCTCACGATTTAGATCCACAGTAATAATTTTTCTGAATTTAGTACCATTAGAAGGTTGTATAAGCGCACCTGCTTCATTTATACTATAAATTGAATTAACATTATTATTTAGTCTATCGATTTCGGATTTTAAAAAACCAAAAGAAGGCAAACTAAATTGTCTGATTATTCCAGAACTATCTGTTACATTAACTGTAACTGATGGATCGTTAGTGGTAACTAAAGTGTTTATTTTGGATAATAAATCTACTACGTTATTATTGAATATTATTACTTGTTCTGCGATATTTGCATAAGAGCTTTGTATAGCCATTTTAAATTCTTAAATTTTTAGATTATATATTAATATTTATAATTTACCACCATAGATGATAAATATATATTCCAGAAAAATTTGAAATCAGTTGTTTTTTCTAAATATTTTAACTATCTTTGAAGTGTCGAAAAAATAGATAGAATAAAAAAAAATAATAAAAATTTTTAAACTTTTTTTTATATTTACCTATAATATAGGTGGTACTTTTGTATTACATAAACGGCATCTTAAAAATTAAAAAAAAATAAACGGTAAATTATGGTAGAATCAAAAGCAATCAATTCTTTTTCTGAACACGAAGTTCTCTTTAAAGAAAGAACAGGTAAAGACTTTAACACACTTTACATAAAGTATTATCCAAAGTTAGTCTATTTCACTTCTAAAATTTGTAACGATCCACAAAAAGCCGAAGATATCTCCACAGATTCTTTTATGGCAGCATTTGAGAAAATAGACAAATATGAAAAAGAAAAATCACAATTTTCAACTTGGTTATTTACAATTGCGAAAAATCTTGCATTACAAGATATTAAATCAACAAGAAAAACAATGTCACTCGATGTTGAATTAGATGAAGAAGGCACTACTCTAAAAGATTTTCTTCAAGAAGAAGAAAGCACCCTACATGTTCAGGATGTTAATGATAGAAAAGCTGAAATCATGAAAAGGCACATCTCACAGTTAAAAGAACCCTATAAAAAAGTGATTGAGATGCGTGAATTGAAAAAAATGGCTTATAAAGATATAGCAGAAACACTACAAGAAAATCTATCTACTATAAAAAGTAGGATAAGAAATGGTCGAGCAATTCTTATAAACGAAACAAAAAAAGAATTTGATTTACTAGAGGAAATGTTTTTATAATAGTTAACAAAGATAAAGAACCATTAGTCATTAACTGATGGTTCTTTTTTATTAACTTAATTTTTAAATTTAAAGAAAACTGAGAAGTTATAATCAAGTGGCTTGATTTTAGAATCTATCGAAGGTGAATATGTTTGGAATATAAGTTCATTCCCAATACCAACTGATAGCCAATTATAAGGTGAATATTCGATATTATTTACACTTCTAAAATTGATATTATCGGATGGATTTACGAGAACTAAATTATTTTTTATTGTGTAAACAGAGGGTTGAAGTAGTGATATAGAAGAAAATTTGAAGTTTTTAATTGTATATACAAATTTAAATCTAGTAGAAAGTCTTAAAGCAAAATTATCAGATTCAGAGTCGATTTGTGAGAAAAGTAGTTCTGGTAGGATTATTTCAGAAATATCCAGTTCAATATTTTTATTTTTAATAAATTTATATCCTAAGCCTAAACCAGCAGATGTTCTAAAATCTATTTTTCTTAGGTATGAATTTTCAGATTCATTATAAAGAATAAATCGAATCTGTTTGATTCTTCTTGTATAAGAAAGATTGTAATAAAATTCTCTTTCTCTTAATCTGAAATTTAAACCATCGTTAGCAATTTGTGAATATTGAAAGTTCGGTGAAAAGCCGAACTCTGAGTTTTTCCATTCAGCTGAAATAGATGATTTAATAAAAAAAGAATAAAGACTAAAATTCCCACCAGTGTAATTACCACCCAGTGATAAGCTTAATTTTATCCTATTTGTATCTACTTGTCCAAAACAGTTTTCGATATTAATTAAAATTAAAAGTAGTATAAAAAAATTTCTCACAAAATATATATTAAACAATTCTTTCAATTTTAATATAAAAATAAAAAAAAATGTCAGATTACATTATTGATTTAAATTCAGAAAATTTCGATTCAACTATTGATACAAATAGTTTGGTTTTAGTTGACTTATGGGCGACTTGGTGTGGACCTTGTCAAATTTTGTTACCAGTTATTGACGATCTAGGAGAACATTACCAAAATAGTGTAATAATATCAAAACTCGAAGTAGATTCGAACTCCGATTTAGCTCTTAAATTAGGAGTCAGAAGCGTTCCGACTTTGATATTATTTAAAAACGGAAATGAAGTAGATAGAATTTCTGGTGTAAGAAGTAAAAGTGAGTTAACAAGATGGATTGATAAATTCAAAGATTCACAATTGGACTATATTAGCTAATTTTTAACTTTAAAAAAAATCAAAATGACTAAGATTGTCAATCGCAAAGCAAGCTTTGAATATTTCTTTTTGAAAGAATTTATAGCAGGAATACAACTAACTGGTTCAGAGGTAAAATCCCTCAGAGAGGGTAATGCTAGTATAGGGGAAGGGTATTGTTACATCTGGGATGGTGAAATTTTTTTAAAAAATGTTTTTATTTCGAAATATTTAGAATCCACCTATAATAATCATCAAGAAAAAAGGGATAGGAAATTGCTTTTACATAAAAAAGAAATAAAAGATATTTCAAAACTAAGTAAAGAAAATGGCATCACAATTATACCGATTGAAATTTTCTTAGTCAAAGGCAGATTTAAGTTGAAGATTGCGGTTTGTAAAGGAAAGAAACTCTACGATAAAAGAGAGTCTAGTAAATTAAAAGAACACAAAAGAGAAATAGAAAGATTCTATAAATAAAAAAAAATATTAAAAAATGATAGACATTAAACCAATTACCGAAAAAGAATGGATCGGATTAACATTAGAAGAAGCAATTCAAAGAGCCCAAAATATTGGGTATACTTATAGGATTGTAGAAGAAAACGGTGTTTCAAAAATGGTAGAATATTCGAATAAATCTAATAGAGTAAATCTTAGACTCAGAGACAATCGAGTGATTGGGGTTTACCCGGGTTAATATTTTAGATTCAATTTGTAACCTAGTCTACTTTCTAACTCAGATAAAGTTAAAAGCTCAAAAAATTTATCTGAGTCTTTTTTGGTGTTTTTAAACCAAAGCACCCATTTAATTTCATCAGTAGAAGCACATTTAACTACTTTATAACAATAATCAGGTATCTGTAGTTTTCTACTGTTGTTTTTATTTGGAAATTTAGCACCACAAATTATAAGTAAAGAATCAGTTTGTGAAGCCTGTCTAATTTTATTTTCCCAAACTTTCCAAATACCTCTATTTAAGTTCGGATACTGAGGTAGACAATTATAAAATCTAAAAGTAAGTTCAAGTTTTTTACAATCACCAGCAAAATCCTCTGCATTTGCTAAGTGACCCATATCAAAACCAGACCTTAGATAATCTTTTTGAGTAGCTGTTTCTATTTTAGTATCATTTGTAAATCTAAATCTATTTCGATCACAATTACCACCACCAGAATATAAATAATAGTTTAGTTGTAAAGGTTGTTTTAAATCTATATCAAAATAAGACTTGAATATAGGAGTTGTTATTACAGTATCAACATCTGGACTCTGTGAAAATAGAATAGTGGGTATAATTAGTAGTAAAAAAATATATTTTATCATTTTTAATATTTTTTTCCATTATTATAAATCGGCATATCCGAAACTACTTGAACTTGAATACCAAATCCATCATCTAAACTCTTAAAATCAGTGCTAGAATAGTTAATATTATTATTATCGAATGTATAAGATTTCGGACCTAATCTTCTTTGTAATTCTCTTTGTCTTTGCAATTCTACCTCTCTATCATACTGAGCGTATAATTCTTCTGCAGTTAAGCCTGAATCTCCATTTTGTGGACTTGTGTTTGGTTCGTTATTAAAAGTTGGAGCTGAATAACCATATTTTGCTAAAAGATGAGCAGCTTCAGCAGATGTAACTTCTTGTGGTTTAGATTCTACTTCTTGATTTTGAATTATTCTGACTTCGGGTTTAGAGTACATAATAAAACTATTTTTAAGTATATATTAATTAATAATACTTAAACTCTTGATAAAACCAAGCATAATTATTTTTAATCCAATTACAAGCTGGTGTACCTAGAATTTCATTTGCAACGCTCTTAACTTCTTCTACTTTTTGTCTGATTTTATGGTCTCCCCATATTCCATAAACTTCATCATCTTCAACTGTAATCTGTTGTATATTTTGAAAATCGTGTTTGAATCTAGGGACTTCTAAATAATCATAGATTCTATTTATCTGAGTTTCTGGATCTTTTGTTAAATCTTCAAATTTAACAAATAGTATTTTTTTATTGATGCCTTCTCTAATTATTTGTGAGAGTCTTTCGATAGCTAAACCAACTGGTTGTCCTCCAGCCCAGATATCGATTCTTTTCTCAGTGGTTGTTCCTAAAAGAGCAGCATGATTAACAATTCCAGAGTCTTTGTGTGTGTTTTTTCTAAAATTCTTCTCCATTGAAGCGAAAATATCCCTTAAATCCCGAATCATACAAATTATTTTAGGTTCTGGATAAAAAGAATCCAAAAAATTATAATGTATACCCCAACCCCTACTTTTATCGATTATGTATTTTTTATCTGTAATTGAATTAAAATAAGATTCAACTCCACCTCGACAAAAATTTAAAAAAGCTTTTTTCATCAATTGACTATCCTGTGCTTTAAACTCAGGTGAGTTTGTGTAATTAGCCCGAGCAGCATAAACCAACTCTAATACACCAGAAGTTGGTGTAACATAAAAATCTGGATTTTGACCCATAATATTTTGTAGTAGAGAAGAACCAGATCTTGGTAGCGAAGACTGAAAAAATATTTTATCCATTTAAAGTAGTTGTTATTATTTCTTGTGCTGTTAAGACTTCATTCCAATCATAAATTGGACACTCATGTGTAATTCCATTAAAAGAATAATCAAATAAATAAGAATCTGGTAATAATCGACTCGGTAGATTAGCCTGTAGATTATTGTGTATTCTATAACCAAAAATTGAGAATTGTGTGCCTATCCAAATAACAGTTGATTTTAAGTTTAGAGCAGCCGCAGCATGTTGTAAACAAGAATCTATTAAAATCCTTTTATTTGACATGTTTAATAAGTAAAATAATTCTGTGTTTGCCATTTCTTCATAGACTATTTCAGCAACACCTTCTATTTTTTGATTTGGGCTTCTACAAATTTGTATTATATGATAGTCGTTTTTAAAAAAATTAACAATTTCAGATGAAATATGATAAGGAATATCTCGTGTCCAAGAATATAAGAAGTTTTGCCCCTGTAATGGACCGCCATTAGTTTGTAAGACTAAGACAGGTTTTTCTCTTAACCATTTTGAATATCCGATTTGTTGTTGTCTAAAATTGAATTTAATTTCTGGTAATTCACCTTTATAATTTAAATTATACAATTTACACCAGTTTTCTATTAGTGGTTGACGCAATACTATATGTTCAGTTGTAAAATAAGGTTCGTGTTTAAATATAATTGTATCTTTATCTTTGATATAATTTTCAAAAAAATAAGGCGTGATACCAGCCTTATAAACACGACTTATATAGTCTAAATTTAAAAAAATTTCGGGATAAGCACAAACAACTATCAACTCCCTATCAGAATGATTTGATTTTATAGCTCTAGCCACAGCAGTAGCAGCAACATGTTTACCTAAACCACCTTCAATATGAAAAATAGAAAATTTTTTATTCATGTTAATTTTATAAAATAAAAAATTTTAGTTTATTTTTTTGAAAAAAATTAAAAAAGATGTATCTTTGTATGAATCGTAAGAAGAATAAAATTAAATTTATTTAAAAATACTTAAAATTTAATTTTGTTTTTTGAAAAAAAATCATAAATTAACCAAACATTAGTTTTTATGATTTATATATAATAATATAAAAGATTACAAAATAAAAATAATAATATAAACTATGAACACGTTAATTAAGATTTTAAGTTTTTTGATTTTGTTCACAAATACTAGTTTCAGTCAGACTACTAAAATACTTACTAGACAATTTGTGACTTCAAGTAATTTGATTACAATAGACTTTACAGATAAGGTGATTGTAAAGAATTCAAAAGAAACTAATCCAAGAATTTATTTGAAAATCGAGACTAAGTTACCACCTCAAACACTTGATGCCTTGGTAAAATCCGGTAGATATGATTATGAAACTACTGTAATAAATGGTGAATTTATTATTTCTATGCCTAAGTTAGCTAGAAAAATCATTATCAATGGTGAAGAAGTTAGTGAAAATTTATCTGTCGAGATTTTATTACCAGAAACTATTGAATTGAAGACGATTCTATAGTTGCCAAAAAAAGACTTTAATATTTTTATAAATAGTATTAAAATTAAAGTCAAATATGGTAATCAAAGAAGACATGAACACACTTGGTAAGAAAATTCTTATGAATCTACTTTCCGAATTAGGCTACACTAGTATCAAAGATTTTCAAACTAAAAATGGTTTGAGTTCAGATGGAGTATTTGGTATTATTTCCTATAACAAACTCTATAACTTGTTACTTAAAGTTGAGAATATCGAATTTGAAAATTTTTATTTCAAAACTGAATTTCCTAAAAAACAAATCATTTGGCATCACTCAGCTGGATGGGATAACGCAAGAGGGATGTTCGATTGGTGGAAAAATGATAAAGTAACACACGTTGCTACTGCTATTGGAATTAGTGATGATGGTAAAGTTTGGAAAGGATTTGATGAAAAATGGTGGGCAGCATCGATCGGGTGTAAAACTAATGTTTTTCAAACTAATGGTGTTGACTTAGTATATAGAAATGGTAGAATCATCAATAATCAAGCTTTAGACGAATCAGCAGTCTGTGTTGAAATCTGTAACTGGGGTAGCTTAGTTGAAAAGTCAGGAAAACTATTTACTTGGGCGAATGTTGAAATCCAGAAAGAAAAAGCAATAGAACTAAATTATAAAGGAGTTAAATATTTTGAGTTATACACAGAACTAGAAATTAAATCACTTAAATATTGGACACTTTTAAATGCCCTTAGATTTGAAATACCATTAGATTATAATTATGAACAATTTTTCACAGTTAATAAAAAAGCTTTAACTGGAGAAAAAGGAGTTTACACACACAATTCCTTTAGAATCGACAAAAATGATGTTTCTCCTCAACCAAAGTTGATTGAAATGGCTAAAAATTTAATTGAATATTCAAAATAACTATTTATATGAAACCTATACTTTTTTTTATTTCCTTAATTGTTTTGATAAGCTTAATCAGTTTTAAGACACCACCACTTAGGGTACTTTTTGTTGGTGATAGTTTAACTTGTTATAGTTCTGGTTGGCAACATCAAGTATCTAAATCTTTAGGAAATACTTATACAAACTTATCAGTTGGTGGTAAAAGACTTGAGTGGATGAAATTTACTTTAGATAATCATTTGAAACGTGATTCTATGTATAGCTCTGTTTATATTTACGGTGGTTGCAATGATGCTTTTTCATCCGTTGATCTTAGAAAATCATTGAAATATACTCAAGATATGGTAGATACTTGTAATTCTAGAGGTATTCGACCGATTGTTGTTTTAGGATGGGATCCAAAACGAGTTATGAAGAAAACAGTATATGACGAAACAGTAACAATTAGAGCAAGAACTAGATATGTTGAATTACAGAAAATCATGTTAGCAGAGTTGAAAAATTGTAAAATCATACCAGTAGATACAACAGTTACATTTGGTGATGCTGGTGATGGTGTACACTTAGGTCCTACTGGACACAGAAAGTTTGCTCAATGGGTGTTAAATCATCTTTAAATTTTAATATATAACTAATCATGGATAAAATATTAAAATTTTCTGATTTCTTAGTTCAAGAATCTTTACCACAACAACACACAGTCGACCAATTGAAAAAATTGAAGAAAACTATGGATAAAGAAATCGGTGGTGATATAGGCGATAAGATTTCTGATGTAGAAGGTAAAGTAGGGAATGTTGTTTTTTTTAGAAATCCAATTGAAACTGGTATACAGTCTTATCAAGATTTTGAAAAATCCAATAGAAAAAAATTTAATTTAGAAGAGAAAAATAAATGAAATATTTAAAAAATTATTTACTATTCTTGGAAAAAAATGCTACGTATGAATTTGGGTGTGTAATGATAGAATTCAAATTTGATGGTTGGGATGAACTAAAAAAAAGTATTGAAGAAGAAGATTTATATAAACCCGAAGATGAACAATATGGGTTTGAAACTGAACCACATCTAACACTACTTTATGGTTTACATAAAGAAGTAAGTGATAAAAATATAGAAGATATAATTAAAAAATTTGATTTAAAAAATTTAGTTATAGAAATCGAAGGTATAGGAAACTTTGAAAACGAAGAGTATGACGTTTTAAAATTCAATGTTATCAAAACAAGTATATTAGAAAAATTAAATCACGAATTAAAACAACTGCCAAATTCAAATAAGTATCCTGACTACAAACCACATTGTACTATTGCTTATTTAAAAAATGGACTGTCAAAAAAATATTTAGACGAGAATTTTAAGAAAAAAATAAACGAAATTACTGGTATAATCTATTCAAAACCAGATGGTACCAAAACAAAAATAGAAATTTGATTAATTAAAAGAGAGAACTAAAAACTCTCTTTTTTATTTTAAACTTAGATGAACTTTTTTTATATAATTAATATCAAATAATAATATTTGAAAAATTAAAAAAAATTTAAAGCAATTATGACAGATTTTAATGATTTATTTAGCGGCGAGTTAGACAGTAAAATGGACTTCCTTAATGAGAAGAAACAAGTAAACTCAGATGGTATTTACCGTATCGATTTATCTAAAGCAAAAGACAAAAAGAAAGGTTACCGTTCTGTAATCCGTTTCCTTCCTAATTTCACGAAAGAGAAAAAAGTAGGTCAAGCAGCAATCGAGAAGATTACTCACTATGTAGACATCAAAAATGCAAAAGAACTTTCTGGTTGGTTTGATTCTGCAAAGAACTTCAACGAAAAGTGTCCTTTGACTGACCTTTACTACAACATGACCAATTCAAAAAACGCGATTCTTCAAGAAAAAGCAAAATGTTTGAAATACTCTAAAAAGTATTACTCTTATGTTTTAGTTATTGAAGATGAACAACAACCAGAATTAGTAGGTAAAGTAATGATTTTCCAATATGGAAAAACAATCAAAGACAAAATTCAAGCTGAGAAGAATGGTGAAATTTCTGGTGTACCTTGTAATGTTTTTGATTTGGCAGTTGGTAAAGATTTCGTAGTATTAGTAAAAGAAATTTCAACCGGTGATGAAACTTACCCAGATTATAAAAACTCTATGTTTAAACCAGAAATTTCTTCACTTCCAGTTTATTTTGAAGATAAAGGCTTATTCAAAAATGTACCTGTAAGTAGTGGAAAAGTAGATCCAAAGGCACACTCTATGGTAGCTGAATTTTTGATGAAACGTGACCATGAATTAGAAGAGTTCGCTCCAAAACGTTTGACAGAAGAACAACAAGCTAAGATTAATGAAATCACAGCTTATTTGACAGGAAAAGCTTCCTCTACTTTCAACCAACCACAAACTTCTAAAGCAACATCTGATGATTTTGAGTTTGAAGGTGTAGTTAGTTCTGGAACAAAAGCGGTTTCAAATGATGTTGATGAAGACGACTTCTTTGCTGATTTCTCTTAATCATTTAAACAAAAAAATTAAAACCCACTTATTTTGTGGGTTTTAATTTTCAAATTTGAAACTAAATATATAACTCTAATATAATTTAAAAATAGTTAAAGAAAATGATAGGTAAAAAATTCACTAGCCTTGTTGATGGTAGAATAGTACAAATTAAAGATGTATTTGAGGATATTGTTATCTTAAATGATAACACCAAAGTAAAAGCCACAAGACTTTTAGATAAATCTTTTTATGAAGAATATATCGATCCGAAAAATTTCTTTCAGAATCAGTCTCTACTAAACACCTTCGCTCAGAAAATAAAACAAATTCCAGATGAAATGGTGAGTAAAATGTCAGATAATGATAGAAATATACTAAATGAGAATTTAAGTGATCCAAATTTTAGACCAAGTTTTAATGAGCCTGCTATTCTACTATCAGATCCAGAAATTGAAAAAGAAGAATTAGCAAGAAAGTATGGTGTTAAAAATGCCATGAGTAGTTCTCAAACAGAAGCACAGAAACAACTAGAAAAATTTGAGTCACTTCTTAGAGATCCTGAAGATAACGGAGAACAAGTTCAAAGAATTGAAGTAAACAGAGATAGTCCTAAGGTAGAAGCGGTAGAAAATAAAGAAGCACCAAATAAAATAAATCAAGTAGAAGATCCAATAATTACGATGTTTAAAAATGTAAAACGCAACAAGGAATTTAAGATTTCATTAGATATTGAGAATAAAATTCCAAGACCTGATTTTATTGAAATGATGGAAGACTCCTACAATACCTCTATTATTGAGTTTTTGGCAGATGAATTCACCAATAAGTTATTGCAAAATCCAGATTTGATTAGAAATAAAATTATTGATGAAATTAAAAAAATAGTTTATACAAAAACTGGAGAATCAATAAAAGAAGTCTTAAAAGAAAAAGTTCAAAAAACTGCTAGAGCTAAAAGAACTTACACAAAAAAATCTGAAATTATAAATGATTGATAGTCAATTGATAGAGAGCGCGAAAAACATTAGAAGAAACTTTCTAAAATTAAATCGTGAATTAGATGGATATCAAAAAGATGTTAGAGAATTGATTGAATTTCTTCAATCTAAGATAAGGTATTTAGAAAAGGATGCGAAGGGGAAAGTCAAGACAATCAAAGATAATGATGGTATTGCTCAAATTACAAAAGAAATTATCGGTGAAATAGAAGAAATAGAATTAGAAGAAAAAAAACTCCATAAAAAAATTAGTAAAATTAATGAAGAAATGGAGAAATTAAGTAAAGACGAAGAAATTCTATATCAGACAATCAAAGAAAGATATCCACAATTAACAGAGAAACAAATTATAGAAGAAATTCATAAAATGTTAGAAAATTAAAAATTAACCCTTTTCAAACTTTCGAGAAGGGTTAATTTTTTAATATATAAAAGAAATTTTTTTTAGATGAGAGTTTCGAAATTTGTTAAACCTAATAAAGATATTCTAATTGAATACATTTATGATGATGGTAACAACATAAGTGAATCATACAAAATACTTCAAAATTTAAGAGACAACTCTTTATCATATGTAGCAGCTTCAGCATCTGTAACAAATAATACTCAGATAAATCAATTAGTTTCAATAGATAGAGTAACAAACAATTTTGGATTACTGAATACTACAACCTATGCTTTTTTACAACTAAAAGACTATTCGTCTGGTTTTCCAATCAGACACGATACTATAAAAGTTCACTTACCAGTCAATTACACTTTTGGAGAGTACTTAGGGTTCTATTTGCGAGTTTATACTTTTGATTACATCAACAGTGTGTCTTATAATCTTTCTAGTTTTTATTTTGATATTTCAAATGTAGATCAATCTTACTTATTAAATTATAATGCTCCGGCTTTTCTTTTTCAAGAAAAATTGTGGGGTAAAAATATTACATTAGAAATACCATCAGTATATTCGGTTTCAAGATTAAGAGTAGGAACAGGAGCAAAATCGAATTCTTTGAATGATAATTTAACTAATGGTATTGGTTTAAGTCAAACTTCACCGATATTTTTAGATTTTCATTTTATCACACAAAAAACAACTGTTAATTCAGTAACAAGTTTTAATTTAACAGCTAGGGTTCCAATAAGTGTACCACAAGCTCCTGACTTCGAGAATATAGGTGTAAAAATTCAACACTCAACCAGTGGTGATTATTTTGAGATTTTTGGAACATTCAATGGTGATATAAATCAATTTGATAACTTTATTCAAAATGCAGTTGCAAGTGGGAATAGATATTTTGTAACATATACTATAACTCTTTTTGAACAAAACATACGAGGTAAATCATTTACAATCACAGTAACAGATAATTTTAATGAAAGAATCGAATATCGACCTATAATCAAATTTTCAACCACAACAGCAATAATAGATGTTGAAATGAATATGATTGATGCAGTAGACAATTCTTCAATTTATCGTAAAGCTTCTTATGGAATGCTTCAAGATGAAGTAGCCAAATATAGTTTAAATCTAACTAAAATAAATATAGCTAACGCATCTAAGCCTAAAATTTATAATATAAAGTCACCAGAAGGCGCTGGTATATTTGGAAATGGGTTAAGTCGAAATGGTGGAAACTTATCATCAAGAAAATCACTCAATGGTTTAAATGTAGGTGTGAATCAAGTTGTTTTAGAACCAATTAAAATTAATTTTGCTGTTTTATCAAATATTTTCAATGTCGTTGCAAAAAGTGACAATGTAGTTGTTGGTAAAAACACTTTCTTTGGTTTAGGTAAATTAGAAATTATTTTACAACCATTTGATAATGTAATACAATTAAAAATTGCACAAGATGTAACTCAAGTTACTACTGCTCCAATATTAAGAAATCCAGATCAAATTTCAGCTTCCATAAAATACATGGATCTGACTAATATGGGTGAAATTAAATTTGTAATAAAAAATCCACAGATTTATTTTGAAACCACTTTGTTCTTAGCATCAAACGAAGTTGATTTAGGTAATGGTATAGTTGTATTTAAAATACCATCTTCTAAAATGTCAGATATCAGAAAAGTTTATGAAAGTGGATTCAATGTATTTTATGTAACAAGTTCAACAGATACTGGAACTGTTGTAATTTATTCTGGTTTGTATATGATATATGATACAATAGAAAATATCAACAACCTAAGAGACAGAGCGAATGAAGCTCAAAGAGACGCAGCATCAGGTGAAACAACAGGTAGTAGGATTATCCCAGATACTTCAGCTGGTGGTAGAGGCACAGCTGTTGTGACGCTACAACAAGTTAGAGCTGGAGCTGCAACTACAACGGGTGTTACTGGTTCAAGTGCCTTTTCAGCAACTTCTGTTGAATCAACTATTAAGTTTAACAATGAAACCTACACAATAGATACTAACTCGAACTTAATAGTTAATGGATATACTTGGACAAATAATCAAATTAGAGAAGTTATGGGACTAAATGTTGTACCAACTCAACTTAGTTTTAAATCATTTGATTTATTTTCATTTGATAAGAGAATACAGTCGCTACAAAAATTGAATACAGACTTGAAACAGAAATTTTTAAAGACTGAAGCTGAAAGAAGTTTGTATGAATCTACACAAAAAGCTTTCTTGGATAGACAGACTCAATAGAATTAATATATATTATTGTTCGATAAAATTAGAGTATTTTAAATTTATTTACTAAATGTAAAATAAAAAATAATTTCAAGGTTATTCGTTTATCCAGTCAAGCCTCACAGTTTGTTTTTTCACTACCAAGTGACTTTATACCTCAAGAAATTTTAGGTACTTATAAACCTATACTTCAAAAAAACTGGGTTCAATATGAAAACGTACTTGATTATTTGAATTCAACAATAAAATCGGTTTCTTTTCCGGGTTTAAGTGTGACTACACCTGAACAAAGATTAATTAGAGGTAAAGTAAGAGCTTATAAAACTTCAGTTAATGTTCAGGATATAGTGACATCACATGAGTTTACAGTTACTTTTCGATCGGTTGATGCTGATTTGAATTATTGGTTAGCCTATGACATTTTTAGTAAACATTATTTAGATGTTGTTAATCTTTATATTAATCCATTTATGATTACAGCAGTGGATATTTGGCGTGATGCAATTTATAGAATTAAATTTTTCGAAATTATAGCAATTTCTTTAAGCGAAATTAATTTCGATTACTCACAACAAAAAACTAATTCAAAAGAGTTTACACTAACATTTAAGTTTAATTTTATTGATATTGAATTCCTGCTCAATCAATCCAAAGTTTTAGAAGTAGCGAACACACCACAAATCATACAAAGACTTTAAAAATAAATTATTAAATTTTATTTTTTGAAAAATTTTCAGATTTTTTCTGAAAATTTTTTTTATTTATTAATATATAACTTATGTCTAAAATTAAAGAACTTGAACTAAAGAAGTTAATTCTGGAATTAGAATTAATTGAAATCGATGAATCGTATGCAAAAGAATTCGTAAGTAACTATCGTGGAAAATTTAATGAACACCTAAAAAAAATTTCACCAGAATTCTACAATAAATCAAACTCTGAAAATGCAGATAGTAATTCTGTAATCGAAAGAGAAGCAGAAAAAGTAATTGATGTTGATGAAGAAGAGTTGAAAAAAATAAAAAAAATATATAAAGAAATTAGTAAAATTTGTCATCCAGATAAAACAAAAGATGACAATTTAAACAACTTATATGTTGAAGCAAAATTACTTTATGAAAAAAATGATTTATTGGGTTTGATAAAAATATCCAATAAAATATCTTTAGACTTTGAAATCGATTCAAACGATGTATCTATATTGAAAAGAACTCTACAAGATAAAAAAGCAAAACTAATGAAAATTGAAGGTACTTTTCTTTGGCTCTGGGTAAACGCTGAAACTGAAGAGCAAAAAGAAAGTATCATAAAAATGTATGTACAACAACACTCATGAAAAGTAAAATCAAAAAACCAAGTACAAAATTAAAAATTGGAATCACACTCGCACTTAAATCAAATGAAGAATCGATTTGGTCTAATGGAATGAAACAAAATGTTCTTTTCTTTGCTGATATGCTTAAAAGATCGAAAAAAGACTATGATGTTTATATCTTAAATACCCAAGAATTGGACTTCACTAAAAAACCATCTTACTTGGATGGATTTAAGTTTGAACTTTTTGATAATAGATATATGGAAATGGATATCATAGTTATGATGGGTGCTCAAATTCACGATTCTAAATTAAAGAAATTCAAAGAACAATCACCAAATAAAAAAGTTGTAGCTTATAAGTGTGGAAATAATTATATCATATCACTTGAAAATATGTTGTTTAAAGATGTTAGTAAAAATTACTATGAATACGAAACAACTTTCGATGAAGTATGGTATGTACCACAACAACATGAAACTAACTCTGGTTACTTTTCAACTCTTTATCGAGCTAATTCATTCAGCGTTCCTTTTCTTTGGCACGATAGATATTTAAGAGAAAGTGCAGAGCACGTAGAGAAAAGTTTTAAAGCAGGTAAATATAAGAAAGATTGGAAATATGAACCATCTAAAAAACAAAAAATGGTGGGAATTATGGAACCCAACATCAATGTTGTTAAATTTTCTTTAATTCCAGCTTTTATTGCAGAACAATCTTATAGAGGTAAAATCGGAAAAGAACATATCGAAGGTTTGATGATTTCAAATGCCAAAGAAGGCATCGCTAAAAATAAAGAATACATGGCGCAAATCTCAACACTAGATTTATTTAAAGATGGTAAGATTTCTGCTGAGTCAAGATTTCAAACTGCTTATTTTCTAACACAATATTTAGATATATTAATTTGTCACCAATTATTAAATCCACTTAATTACCTTTATTTAGATGCAGCTTATTTAGGATATCCAGTTTTACATAATGCACCACTTTGTAAAGACTTAGGTTATTATTATGAAGGCTCAGATACGGTTGGTGCTGCAAAACAATTAGATTATATTTTAACTGAACACGATAATAATTTAGAGGCATATGATACAAAAAATGATTTAGTTTTACAAAGATATTATGCTGAAAACGAAGATATAATTAGTATGTACGATAAGTTAATTGAAAATTTACTCAAAGGTGGTAATCCTGATAACTTAGAGTATGATTGGCAGACAAATCTATACAAAAATTATTAAATAAATTGAAAATAAGTGTTATTATGCAGTCTTTCCTGGGTGATTATTTAGGTTCCAGGAAAGACTCTGTTTTTAAGTTAAATAGAGCTTTACAAAGTTTTAACAAACAAACTAATAAGAATACAGAATTAGTACTTATTTCTGATAATTGCCACTTAACAAAAAAAGAGTGGGAAACAAATTGGAGAGACAATAACAGAATCAATTTCTATTTTTTAGAAGATAATTCTAAAAAAATGTATCAAAAATCAGAAGAAGGTGTATTTTACAGAGGATATCCAAGACAAGTTGGGCTCGAAATATCGGATGGTGAAATAATTGTTTATATGGATTCTGATGATTTTATACTACCTGATTATTTAGATAAATTATCACAATACTGGGAATCAAACTCGAATTTAGATTGGATATACAATAATACTTGGTTTGAAAATGAAAAATTATTGAATAATATTCCTGTTGGATATTTTGATTATTTCGAACCACTTGAAAATGTCGAAAAAGTTTTAATCGATGGATTGGAAAGCTTTTGGATAGAATCAACAGTAAAGCAAAATACTATTTTGATGTCACCAGCTCTTATTTCTCACAGAAAATATTGTCAAGTTGAATGGAAAGACACTTTTAGAAATAAAAATCAAAGTAGTTCAGAAGATATGTTATTTAATAAACAACTAAGAGAAAAGTACAAAAAGGGAGGATTAATTAAACTACCGGGTTACGTTAGATGTCACTTAGAAAATTACTGTGATTTTTAATAAAAAAAAGGGTGAGTTAAAAACTCACCCTATAAAAATCATACTAATTTACGATTAAAGTGTAGGTAACGTGTAACCGAAGATTTTAACTTTAGAACCAGTAATTGGTGCCAAGCCAAATGTGAATTTCATTTTCTCTTGAGCAACATCGTACTCCATTGTATAGTCTTCATTTTCACCTTCGAATGCAATCAAACCGTTGATAGTAACCATGTAGAAGCTTCTTTCTGTACCAGCAACGCTGAATTCAACATTACTTCCGTTTACTTCACCAGAAACAGTTTCTAACTGTAAACGACCTGCGTTGAAATCACTGATTCTCTGACTAGTAGATTCACTGATTGATTCTTCAGCATCAAGTCTCACCGCCAATGATTCATCAGAAGACAATCTAGCAGATTCTTCACCTGATAATTTTGCTTCTAAAGAAGTATCAGTAGAAGCTCTATTAGTTTCTTCAGTAGAAATTCTTACATTCAATGAAGCATCAACAGAAGCGTTAGCTGAATTTGCAGCTGAAATATCAGTTGAAATTTTAGTAGCTAAAGAAGCATCAGCAGATGTACGAGTTGAAACTTCTGTAGACATATCAGCAGATACTAATACACCAATTGAAGTATCACGTGAAACTGAAGTAGCCTCTTCGTTTGACAATCTTGTTGTTAAAGAAGCATCAGCAGAAGCACCTGTAGATTCTTCAGCAGAAAGTCTTGAATCCAATGATTGGTCAGCAGACAATCTGATTGAACCTTCAGAAGAAATAGCTGTATCAACAGAAGCTTTAGCGTTAGAAACTTCAGTAGAGAATTTGTTATCTAATGATGTATCACCAGATACTCTGTTAGATTCTTCGTTAGAAACTCTTGTTGTTAAAGAATTATAAGCAGAAGTGCTTGTAGATTCTTCGTTAGAAATTCTTGTTGTTAAAGAAGTATCAGCAGATGTTCTAGTAGCTTCTTCAGTAGAAATTCTTGAGTTTGTAGAAATTTCAATTGAAAGAATAAGACTGTCATTAGCAACATCAATAGAGTTGATGAAGTTAACAACTTCTACGAATTGATCTAAATCAACATCAGCACCTGAAAGGATTGCGTCGATACGTGATTGTTCAGTAGAGATTGAACTTGTTAAAACTGCTTCAGCGGAAGTAGCTCTTGATGTTTCAGTAGAAATTTTAGAGTCTAATGAACCTTCAGCAGAAGTAGCTCTTGATGTTTCAGTAGAAACTTTAGTATCTAAAGAACCTTCAGCAGAAGTAGCTCTTGAAGTTTCAGCAGAAACTTTATTATCTAATGATGCATCAGCAGAAGCTCTATTAGATTCTTCAGCAGAAACTCTATTAGTGAATGAAAGGTCAGAAGCAACTCTTGAACTTTCTTCAGCAGAAATAAGAGTAGCTAATGAACTGTCATTAATAACTCTTGTAGAAGCCTCAACTGATAAGTCTAAATTCAATTTACTTTCTAGTGATAAATCACCAGCAGCTCTGTTAGATTCTTCAGTAGAAACTCTTGTGTCGATAGAAGCGTTAGCAGTTGATACATCAACAGAAATTTTAGTAGCCAATGAAGCATCAGCACTTGTTCTAGTAGAAACTTCAGTTGATAAGTTGTTAGTCAATACTAATTCAGCAGAAGTAGCTCTTGATTCTTCAGCATCAACATCAGCGATTCTGTTAGAAACTTCAGCTGATAAGTTGTTAGTCAATACTAATTCAGCAGAAGTAGCTCTTGATTCTTCAGCATCAACATCAGCGACTCTGTTAGAAACTTCAGCTGATAAGTTATTAGTTAATACTGTGTCAGCAGATGCTCTAGCAACTTCTTCAGAAGAAATTCTTGATTCAACAGAAAGGTCTTTTGATTCGTTTGTAGAAATTTTTGCACTTACTGAAAGATCAGCTGATTCTCTAGCAGATTGTTCAGTAGAAATTTGAGTTGAAATCAAAGAAGCTAAAGATTGATCAGCACTTTCAAGGTTAGTTACTGCCTCATCAACTAAAGTAAGTACTGAAGCATCAGCAACTTCTCTGTTAGAAACTTCTTCAGAAACCAAAGCAGCCAATGAAGTATCAGCAGAAGCTCTGTTAGATTCTTCGTTAGTTACTCTTGTGTCGATAGAAGCGTTAGCAGTTGATACATCAACAGAAATTTTAGTTTCTAAAGAACCGTCAGCAGCTAATCTTGTGCTAGCTTCAGTTGATAAACTGTTAGTTAGTGAAAGGTCACCAGAAACTCTGTTAGAAGTTTCAGTAGAAACTAAGTTAGTCAATGAAAGTTCAGCAGAAACGTGGTGTGAGTGTTCAGTAGAAATTTCAACTGAAATCAAAGTAGCTAAAGAAGTATCAGCAACTGTTCTTGTGCTTTCTTCAGTAGATAGTCTGTTTGTCAATGAAAGGTCAGCAGAAACTCTGTTAGAAGTTTCAGCAGAAACTCTAGCGTTTTGTGATACTTCAATTGAAAGAAGTGTATTGTCGTTTACTACATCGATTGAAGTAACAAAATCAACAACTTCTCTGAACTGATCTAAATCAACGTTTGAACCATCTAGGATTACATCAACACGTGATTTTTCAGTAGAGATTTGAACTGCTAAAGAAGCATCAGCACTAGCTAGTGAGTTATCAGCAGCTAATCTTGTGCTTTCTTCAGTAGAAACTCTAGTTGTTAGTGATTCATCACCAGCAACTCTGTTAGAAGTTTCAGTAGATACTTTAAGGTCTAAAGAACTGTCACCAGAAACTCTTGAAGAAGCTTCAGTAGATACCGCATTTGTACGGTCTACGATTTCAGTAGATACTTTAGTGTCTAAAGAACTGTCAGCAGAAACTCTTGAAGAAGCTTCAGTAGATACTGCTGTTGAACGGTCTACGATTTCAGCGGAAATTTTAACGTTTAATGAACCATCAACTGATTCTAAAGCTGTTAAAACTGAAGGTAAACCTGAAATGTCAGCCTGAACAAGACCGATTGGACTAGAGATATAAGGTGTAGAAAGTGTAGCACCTGTTAACATTAAGTCGGACTGTCTGTTAAGAACTATTCTTGTATTTGCCATTTTTTTGAATTTTGATTTTTTTATCTGTTATTGTATAACAGATTCTTGATATTCTTGATAGCATTGGTGAAAGCCAATGGTTCACAAGAACCTTTTTCGGTCAAATATTCATTTACATTGTTTAATAGTTCTGGGCTTGATTCAAATATGAAGTTTGATTTACTTTTGAGTTTTTCAACTACATATTTGTACCCCTTAGTTTTGAGAAATGCTGCTAAATACAAATCTGAGGTTACATAATTTTCTATTGGAGATTCTGAAGATTGCATATTACATATATATTATTTTTTTAAACTTGAAATCTGTAAGTTACTGTTATTCTATCGCCTGAATGAGGTGGACTACAAAAAATTAAATGATTTTCGCTTAGAATATAATCATGCTCTTCACCATATTCTTGTAAAAGACCATTTAAATAAACATGTTCTGACGCGTTCACCGGAACATAAGTTAAATGAAAATCCTTATTAATCCCATTTATTTCACCCTCCGGTCTTTCACGAGTCGAATAAGCAACCACCATTGGTGAATCCAGGAGGGCTTCCCTTAATTCATTTAGTGGTTTTAGTAGCTTTAAATTCTGATCTCTTTGACTTTTTTCTAAAAACATATTAGCAATAAATTAACAATTTTTTAAATATTTTTTAAACTGATATTAAATAAGTGACTTGAATTATTTCTCCTGGGTTAGGTGCTAAAATAAATTCTATAACATTACCCGTGATCACATAATCTAAACCATCATCCTGCAACAAACCATTTAAAACTATGTGCTCTGAACCCAGTGCTGGAAATTGAGGTAAAACAAAAGTTTTGTTCGATCCATCTACAGTTCCAGTTGGAGTTATATTTTCAATTAGTGCAAAATTACCTACAAAAATTTGGTTATTGAATAACCTTTTTTTATTTCCAGTAGTATGTACTTTTGAAAATGTTTTCGGATTCAGAGGTCTACTTAAATCTTTATCCCAAATTAACTTCAAATAGTTTTGTCTTAGATTTTCTTTATTTTCAAAATATTCTTCTTCCTGTTCTTTTAATTTTTCTTTTTTTTCTTGTCGAGTGCTTTCTAAGTTTGATAGTATTTCCTGTATTGATTTTCCCATATTTACTACTTTTCTTATTTTCCTCTAATTTGTATATATTTTCAAAAATAGACATAAAATATCAAAATATCTATTTTTTTCGATTTTCTAATTAAATTAAAAAATTATTTTTTTTTTGACAAAAAAAAACGCCAAAGAATCTCTAAGACGTTTAGTTTAATTCAAGATATATATTAATTTTTTACTCTATATAATCTTTTATTTGATATCCACCTTCTACTAAATATTTATCCCTTTCAAATAATTCTAAATCTGCTTGAACCATTTCTCTACACAATTCTTCAACTGTATAATTAGGCTCCCAACCTAATATAGTTTTAGCCTTGGTATAGTCACCAATCAATAAATCAACTTCAGCCGGTCTGAAATAATCAGGATCTACTTCAACTAAAACTCTACCTGTTTCTAAATCTAAACCTTTTTCATCTACTCCTTCACCTTCCCAAGTGATTTGTATACCTACGTGACTAAAAGCCATTTCAACAAACTTTCTGACACTAATTTTACGATTTGTAGCTAAAACATAATCATCTGGCTTATCTTGTTGTAACATCAACCACATTCCTTTCACATAGTCTTTCGCATGACCCCAATCTCTTTCAGCATCTAAATTACCTAAATAGATTTTCTCTTGCAATCCGTGATAGATTTTTGCTACACCTCTTGTTATTTTTCTTGTTACAAAGGTTTCACCTCTTACGGGTGAATTATGAACATGTCCTTGGCCAATTCCACAGTGAAATGTTCCACTTTCAGTTGTTATATCATAAAACCAGCCTTCATATTCAGGCATTTCAATTATCTTTTTGACAACATTCTTTTCTTTAAGTAAGTGAGATCTGGCATCAGGTACATATCCTCTTTTGACATTTCTAATAAACACTCTGCTAATTTTAGTTCTTCTGTTTATTTCTCGACCACTTAAACCATCATTCAGCATCTCTATAACTCTTTCATATTTTTCAGTTGATTTTCTCAAAGATCTTTCTGAATCACTTAGAAGATTTATAGAATAATAGTTTCGCCACTTTTTATGATTGAATAAATATTCAACATTTATATTATATTCCTGTCCAGTAACTCTTTTGATTAGGAAAAGAAGTCCAGAAGCTAAAGTAGCTGAATTCGTTCTGAAATTTTTGAATTGATAGATAGTTTTATTTTTCTTTAGACCGTCTGAATCATTATATCCAACTAAAAAAGCTTTCTGAATTTCGGTATTCGAATTTAATATTTTCTTAGGGACTCGCTTACACTTGAATTCATCATAAAAATCACGACCAACCTTATCTAAAAACCAATTACAATTATTCATGTTCATCTGAGTAATAATACTTTCTTCTTTGAATCCAGACTGCACAGTTGAATATCTAATATTATTATTCTCATTCAATTCTAACCAAATTTTTTCATAATATTCTAACTTAGTTTTATCTTTTTGTGTCAATCTAATTCTATTTCCATCAATGTGTCCATCACCTACTATGAATCCCATCAATTCTGCTTCTTTTTCATTTATTGAAAAATCAACTTCTTCCAAAGATGGATATTCGATCAAATTAACTTTATCACCTTTTTCTAAATCAGAAAACTTCTTTTCTGATTTATCATCCATGATACATACATGTTCATCTGTCGCCATCACAGCTGAGTTTTTAGAAATTACATATCTTGGATTCTTATCACCTTTATGTGGATAAGCTGAAGCAAATTTTATTTTAGTCCAATCGTTATTATCCCAAACCCAAAGATTCTTACTAACAGTTGTTTCCTGATATTCTTTTCTTGTTTCGTCAATTGAAGTCCAATCATTCAATTCATATTTTACGATTTCTGATATAGGTTTTATATCAATTTGCCCAGATTCATTTTTAAATATCATCGGCATAAATGCAGCCACTGTTTCGTGGTTGAATAGAATTCCTGAACAAGCAAACATACCATAAGACTCTCTATAATTTTTTGTAATCCAATGAGCGTAGAGTTTAGCCACACCATAAGGACTTCTTGGATAGAAAGGTGTTGTTTCTTTTTGTGGTATCTCTTGGACAAGACCAAACATTTCTGAAGTTGATGCTTGATAATACTTACATTTCTTTTCTAATCCTAATATTCTAATTGCTTCTAATATTCTGAGTGTGCCGATAGCATCAGCATTCGCAGTATATTCTGGTGTCTCAAAAGAAACCTTAACGTGGGATTGTGCTGCTAAATTATAGATTTCATCTGGTTGAACTTCTTGAATGATTCTAAT